>OKWZ01000211.1_pt1 | contig 16593 bp, 10 predicted proteins | sample 1607111 | NCBI WGS metagenome assembly OKWZ01 (sample SAMN07501042, study PRJEB24779) | human gut metagenome | reverse complement strand
CAATTAAAGTCACCTTTATCTCTTATTTTCGAACCATATAATACTCGCATTGGAAGAACGATAGGTTCTACAAATTAACAAAGGAGTTTTATATGAAAAAAGTTGCGAATGTTTTTACCGCCCCAGCAAAACATTGGGTGGGAAATGGCTTTCATGTCGCCTCGATGTTTAGTTATCACGATAAAGATAAAAATCTCGATCCATTTCTTTTAATGGATTACAACGAACCCAAATTTTTCCAAGGTGGTCGTCGCGATGATTCTGAATTTGCTTTACGTGGCGTTGGTGAACATCCGCATAGAGGTTTTGAAACGGTGACTATTGCTTATCAAGGTGAAGTATCACATCGGGATTCACATGGCGGTGGTGGTACGATTGGTACGGGTGATGTTCAGTGGATGACAGCCGGTTCTGGCGTGATGCATGAGGAAATGCACTCTGAAAAATTTGCTAAAGAAGGCGGTTTGTTCGAGATGGTACAGCTTTGGGTTAATTTGCCGGCAAAAGATAAAATGACAACGCCAAAATATCAAGCGATTAAAGCTGAAAATATTCCAGTCGTGGCATTACCGAATAATGCAGGTTCAGTCAGAGTTATCGCTGGTGAATTGCTCAATGTGAAAGGCCCTGCGGATACATTTAGCTCAATTAATATGTGGGATACCACAATGAATGCGAATGCTGCCTATATGTTCAGCGTACCAGCAAGTCATAATGTGATTATCCTTGTATTAGATGGCACGATCCAAGTTGGTGGCAACGCAATTGCTCGGCGAGGTGAATTGGTTACCTTTGAGCGTGGTGCTGCAGATGTGTTGATAGAATCCAATAATACTGCAAAATTATTGATTCTCACTGGGGAGCCTCTCAATGAGCCTGTTGTAGGATATGGCCCATTTGTGATGAATAGTCGAGAAGAAATCCTTCAAGCTATTCACGATGTGCAATCAGGTAAATTTGGAAATTTAGCCTAAAATAAAGCCACTCGAAAGAGTGGCTTTGACATTTATAAATGATGTTTTATCACTTTCATTTAGAACGGAATGTTGTCATCAAATGCGTCCATTGGTGGCTCAGCTTGTGGCGCTGGCGCAGATTGTGCCGGACGAGATTGATAGCTTGGTTGTGGTGCTGATTGTGCAGGTGCATAACCGCCCATCTCTTGATTGCGACCACCTAACATTTGTAAGTTATCACCTTGGATTTCAGTGGTGTAACGATCTTGGCCGTTGTTATCTTGCCATTTACGGGTTTTTAAACGACCTTCAACATAAACTTGTGAACCTTTGCGTAAGTATTGCCCCGCTATTTCCGCTAAACGACGATATAACACGATACGGTGCCATTCGGTCACTTCACGGCGTTCACCTGTGTTTTTATCTGTCCAGCTTTCACTTGTTGCTACGCTGATATTTGCTACCGCTTCGCCATTTGGCATCGTGCGGATTTCAGGATCATTACCTAAATTACCCACGATGATTACTTTATTAATACCTGCCATAGAATCCTCTATATTTTAGAAATAAGGTGAAAAATTTTGGTTATTTTGCCTTAAAAGAAACAAAAGATCCATAAAAATTAACTGGATATTTGCACAGATATTGAAATATGCGATAATAGTCGCAATTTTTGAATTTATTTTCTTAAGGCAATCGCTTTTTTTATGGATACTATCGACATTCGTGGGGCTAGAACCCACAACCTCAAAAACATCAATTTAACCATTCCGCGCGATAAATTAATTGTGATTACAGGCTTGTCCGGTTCGGGTAAATCTTCTTTAGCATTTGATACGCTTTATGCGGAAGGGCAGCGCCGTTATGTGGAATCGCTTTCTGCTTATGCGCGTCAGTTCCTTTCTTTGATGGAAAAACCGGATGTGGATTCGATTGAGGGCTTGTCGCCAGCGATTTCTATTGAGCAAAAATCCACTTCTCATAACCCGCGTTCAACCGTGGGCACGATCACCGAAATTTATGATTACCTGCGTTTGCTGTTTGCTCGCGTAGGGGAGCCGCGTTGTCCAGATCATGATGTGCCATTAACGGCGCAAACCATCAGCCAAATGGTGGATAAAGTCTTAAGCTTGCCTGAAGAAAGCAAAATGATGTTGCTTGCGCCCGTGGTGAAAAATCGTAAAGGTGAGCACGTTAAGCTGTTAGACAGCCTGGCGGCACAAGGTTATATTCGCGCAAGAATTGATGGTGAAATCTGTGATTTATCTGATCCGCCAGAACTTGCTTTACAGAAAAAACATACCATTGAAGTGGTGGTGGATCGCTTTAAAGTGCGGTCAGATTTAGCTACACGTTTGGCAGAATCTTTTGAAACGGCTTTGGAGCTTTCAGGCGGTACGGCTGTGGTGGCTGATATGGATGATCCTAAAGCTGAAGAGTTGGTTTTCTCGGCGAATTTTGCTTGTCCGCATTGTGGCTATTCTGTACCAGAATTAGAGCCTCGCTTATTCTCATTTAATAACCCAGCAGGGGCGTGTCCAACTTGTGATGGCTTAGGTGTTCAGCAGTTCTTTGATGAAAGCCGAGTAGTGCAAAATGAAAGCATTTCCCTCGCAGGCGGTGCGGTGAAAGGTTGGGATCGTCGCAATTTCTATTACTACCAAATGCTTACCTCGTTGGCGAAACATTACAAATTTGATATTGAAACGCCATACGAAGATTTGCCACAAAAAATTAAAGATATTGTGATGCACGGTTCAGGCAAGGAAGAAATTGAATTCCAATACATGAACGACCGTGGTGATGTGGTGATTCGCAAACATCCTTTTGAAGGGATTTTGAATAACATGGCGCGCCGTTACAAAGAAACTGAATCCATGTCTGTACGCGAAGAGTTGGCGAAAAATATCAGCAACCGCCCTTGTGCAGATTGTGGTGGCTCGCGTCTTCGTCCAGAAGCTCGAAACGTGTATATCGGTAATATTAACTTGCCACAAATTTCAGAGAAAAGCATTGGTGAAAGCCTTGAGTTTTTCCAAGGGCTTACTTTAACCGGTCAAAAAGCACAAATTGCAGAAAAAATCCTGAAAGAGATCAGAGAGCGGTTAGAATTTTTAGTGAATGTGGGTTTGAATTATCTTTCCCTTTCTCGTTCTGCCGAAACCCTTTCGGGTGGTGAAGCGCAACGTATTCGTCTTGCGAGTCAGATCGGTGCGGGCTTAGTAGGCGTCATGTATGTGTTGGATGAGCCTTCAATCGGTTTACATCAACGCGATAATGAACGCTTGCTAAATACGCTGATTCACTTGCGCAATTTGGGTAACACCGTGATCGTGGTGGAACATGATGAAGACGCCATTCGAGAAGCCGATCATATTATTGATATTGGCCCTGGCGCGGGTGTACACGGTGGCCAAGTGATCGCACAAGGCACAGCCAAAGAGATTATGGCAAACCCAAATTCAATTACAGGTAAGTTCTTATCGGGTGAAGAAAAAATCGAAATTCCGAAAAAACGAACCGCACTTGATAAAAGCAAACTTTTAAAATTAAAAGGCGCGACAGGGAATAACCTGAAAGGCGTGAATTTAGAAATTCCAGTGGGCTTATTTACTTGTATCACGGGGGTATCAGGTTCAGGCAAATCAACGCTAATCAATGATACCTTATTCCCACTGGCTCAAAATGCTTTAAATCGTGCGGAAAAAACGGATTTTGCGCCTTATAAATCCATTGAAGGCTTGGAGTATTTCGATAAAGTGATCGATATTAACCAAAGCCCGATCGGTCGTACACCGCGTTCTAACCCAGCGACTTACACGGGATTATTTACCCCAATTCGTGAATTATTTGCGGGCGTGCCAGAAGCGCGTGCGCGTGGTTATAACCCTGGTCGTTTTAGCTTTAACGTGCGTGGTGGACGTTGTGAAGCGTGCCAAGGTGATGGCGTGCTAAAAGTGGAAATGCACTTCTTGCCGGATGTGTATGTACCTTGTGATCAATGTAAAGGTAAACGCTATAACCGTGAAACCTTGGAAATCCGATACAAAGGTAAAACCATCCACCAAGTGTTGGATATGACGGTGGAAGAAGCGCGCGAGTTTTTTGATGCCATCCCAATGATTGCGCGTAAACTACAAACCTTGATGGATGTGGGCTTGTCTTATATTCGTCTGGGGCAGTCTTCTACCACACTTTCAGGTGGTGAGGCACAACGCGTTAAGTTGGCAACGGAGCTTTCAAAACGCGATACCGGTAAAACCCTTTATATTTTGGATGAACCGACAACTGGCTTGCATTTCGCTGATATTAAACAACTTCTCGACGTGTTACATCGCTTGCGCGATCAAGGTAATACCATCGTGGTGATCGAACACAACTTAGATGTGATCAAAACCGCAGACTGGATTGTGGATCTTGGTCCTGAAGGGGGCAGTGGCGGTGGTCAAATCATCGCGACAGGCACACCGGAAGACGTGGCTAAAGTCAAAGGTTCTCATACTGCGAGATTCCTCAAAGACATCTTAGCAAAAGGCTAGAAAAAACAACCGCACTTTTGAACATCATCAAAGTGCGGTTATTTTTTTGAGGTTTTTTAATGGCGATTTCCAAAAGGTGGTTTGGCGAACCAGACGATAACAAATAATGCTAAGAAAATTATCGCAGATAACCAGAAGATCTCATTAGCGCCAATAATAAAGCCTTGAGCGGTGATTTGTTTCGCGAGATATGAGGCAGTTTGTTCTTCACTTAAACCCAAATTTGTCATGGTTTGGAAGAACTGTTGGGAAATCGGGTTGTATGGATTAATCGCTTCCGTGAGTTGAGTATGATGCACGGCTTCGCGGTTATACCACATAAAGGTTGTGAGGGATGTCCCCACTGAACCGGCAAGAGTTCGAAGGAAATTAAATAAGCTCGATGCCGAAGCCATTTTTTCTGGTGGTAAACCCGAAAGTGTGATGGTTGTCAGTGGCATAAAGAAGCAAGCGACCGCTAAACCTTGCACAAATTGTGGCAAGGCAACATCAGCAAAGGTCATTTCAGGTTCAAAGGTCACAGCTCGCCAATAAAAGGTGAGCGCATAAACCATAAAACTGACGGTGATTAAAATCCGCATATCAATTTTATTGCCGAATTTCCCGATAATCGGTGCAAGTAGAATCGGCAATAATCCCACTGGCGCAGCCGCAAGTCCCGCCCACGTGGCGGTATAGTTATAAACCTGTTGGAGCAGAAGCGGGATGAGCACGACCGTTCCTGAATACACCAAGAAAGCAAGGCTCGTCGAAACACAACCCACGGTGAAATTTCGGGATTTGAATAAGGAGACATCCACAACTGGATTATCGTCCGTGAGTTCCCAAATGATGAGGGTGATTAAACCTACTGCAGCGATAATGGTAAGCACCACAATTTCAGTAGAGTTAAACCAATCTAGCTCGCGACCTTGATCCAGCATTAATTGCAACGCACCTACACCGAGTGCTAACAAAATAAGCCCGACAGTGTTAACCGGTTGATGAGAAATTTTGCTTTCTCGCCCTTCTAAAATTTTCCAACTGATTAAGACAACGGCAAGCCCAATCGGAACGTTAATAAAGAAAATCCAACCCCAATGAATATTATCGCTGATCCAACCGCCTAAAATCGGGCCACAAATTGGGGCGACCACGATGGTCATTGACCAAAATGCCAATGCCATTCCGCGTTTTTCAGGCGGGTAGTTATTTAATAATAAGCTTTGAGAAAGGGGGATGATTGGGCCGGCTACCGCACCTTGAAGGACGCGAAAAACGATCAGCATTTCCAAGCTATTTGCAATACCACAAAGCCAAGAGGCTAGCACGAATAATAGCGTTGCGATTAAAAATAACCGCACTTCACCAAAACGTTTTGCCAGCCAGCCTGTAATCGGGATCGAAATCGCATTTGCCACACCGAACGAGGTAATCACCCACGTTCCTTGGCTCGACGAGGCACCCAAATCACCTGCAATGGTTGGAATGGCTACGTTAGCAATGGTGGAGTCTAGCACGAGCATAAAGGTGGCTAATGAAAGCACCAATGTAAGCATCGCTAACGCACCGCCTTGCAGCGGCTTGAAATGAGATTGCGGCATAACGGAACCTAATAGCTATTGTCGCGAATAATAGATTCGATCAAATTATTGACCGCACTTTCATCATATTGCAGTACATTTGTGGAATAAAGCGTTGTAGCAGGCGCTTGGTCACGCAAGGTTTCACCCTTACTATCACTCACATTTACTTTCACAGTCGCAGAAAGTCCGATGCGTAATGGATTTTCAGCAAGCTGTTGCGGATCCAATTGAATTCGTACAGGCACGCGTTGCACCACTTTGATCCAGTTTCCCGTCGCATTTTGAGTAGGCAATAATGAGAATGCACTTCCCGTACCCATTTCAATTCCGAAGACTTTTCCATTAAAGGTTTTATCTTTGCCATAAAGGTCGAAATGAATTTCAACTGGCTGACCAATTCGCATGTGGGTTAATTGTGTTTCTTTGAAGTTGGCATCTAACCACATTTGATCGGTAGTCACCACTGCCATTAATGCCCCGCCAACAGAAACTGCTTGCCCAACTTGCGCATTGCGACGAGCCACATAGCCTTTAATTGGACTGCGGATTTTCGTACGTTCTAAATTCAACCAAGCTTGTTTCAAATTACTGACCGCACTTTGAATTTGGGGTTGTTCACTTAAAGGCCCGTCTAACAATAAGGCTTGATTGGCCTCAAGTTGGTTTTGTGAAGTCGTTAAGTTTGCTTTGGCGAGCTCAACCGCTTCTTTGGCGTGTTGGAAAGATTCTTTATCGATTGCCCCATCTTTCACTAATTGAACGCGACGATTCAAGTTTCCTTGTGCTTGAGCAAGGGTAATTTCATTCGCACGAACAGCAGATTTTAATTGTTTTACGGTGTAATTCAGTTGTGAAACTTGGCGAACGGCATTGGCTAAATTGCTTTTAGCTTGCTCAAAACTCAATTTGGCATTGGTATCATCCAGTTCTAATAACACGTTACCCGCTTGTACGGGATCCATATTATCGACATTAATTTTCGAAATATTCCCCGCTACCTGCGCCGATACCATCACCTGATTGCCGCTCACATAGGCATCTTCCGTTTCTTCAAAGCCTTTAATAAAGAAATACCAATAAGCCGCAGAGCCGATCGAAATCAAAAGAAGCAAAAGAATAAAAATAGAAAGTCCTTTTTTACGTTGCTGAGATTTATTATTGGAAGAGTTTTGTATATCAGAATGTTGATCGGACATAATGCGAGGCTTATCGGAAAATGTTGAAGTAAAAAAAGCTTCAGTCTATAAAATATGAATGTTCGTTCATTATGAACGTGAATTAAAATTATTTCAAGAATGACCGCACTTGTTTAGATAAAAGTGCGGTTATTTTTTTAGGTTGATTTATTTACATATCTTTACAAAAATTAGACTTGAAAACTCTAGATTTTTTGAAAGTGGTGATGGATAATAAGCTGTTGTTTTATTACCTGTTTATTTTTGGTCAGGTTATTTATTCAACTATATAAAATAGAATAGAAGGATTTAAATAGAGGAGCTTTGTCTTTTATGAATAAGATTTTTAAAGTGATTTGGAATCGTACTACACAATCGTTGGTGGTTACTTCTGAGTTAGCGAAAGGGGTCGCTAAAGCATCATGTGACACGCAGGGGAAGAGCAAGTCCTCATTAGGCAAGATTTTTAAATTATCGGCATTATCTTTATTGCTTTTGGATGTAACGGGTATTGCATATGCTGCAACACCAGAGGGTACAGGCAATGGTCAAAATGAAGCGATCGCACTTGGTAGTAGAAGCTCTGCAGCTCCAGGGGCAGTCGTAATTGGTGCTGGTTCAACGGCTACAGGAAATATCAAGGGGATTGCGATTGGGCATACTGTTATGGCTAATGGACAAGATGCAGTCGCTATTGGTTCGAATTCAAATGCTCAAACTCAATCTGTTGCTGTAGGACGTTTAGCTAATGCTGCAGCTAATGGTGTAGCTGTCGGTAATACTGCAATAGTTCGTGAAGCTAATGCGATAGCAATTGGTGATAAAGCTGAAGCTGCTGGACTTAATTCTACTTCGATTTCACAAGGTGCTAAAGCAGTAGGTGCATATAGTGTCTCTGTTGGTCCTGAAGCTAATGTTACAAACGCTGCGAATTATGGTTCTGCATTTGGGGCAAATGCATTTGTAAGTGGCGCTTCAGGTACTGCTTTAGGTACTAGCGCGAATGTAACAGCTACTGCTGCTGTTGCAATTGGTTTGCGTGCTGAGACTGGTGTTCAGTATGGTGTGGCATTAGGTGCCTTCTCTGTAGCTAAGACAAATGATTTTAATGCAACAGCTAAAGGAGCTACATTTAATGGTACTACGGTTGAGTTTGCAGGAGCAAACGTCACTGATTTAACGGGAGCTGTTTCTGTTGGTACAGAACAAAAAACACGCCAAATCCAAAACGTGGGTGCGGGCCGCCTAAGTAATACTTCTACAGATGCTGTCAATGGTAGCCAACTTTATGCAGTAATGACTAATGTGGGCTTTAATGCTGCAGAAAATGGTACATCAAAAGCACGTATTAGCAATGATAGTAAGCTTAACTTTAAAAATGGAACAGAAACTGTTGCAACTGTTTCTAACACTGGTGATGTAGTTTACGATCTTTCTACTACAGCTAAAGCTAATATTAGCAATGCATTAAGCACAGCAAAAACAGCAGCTTCAAGTGCAAGCAGTGCAGTGTCTTTAGCTTCAGCTGCAGCTTCAACAGCAACATCAGCTGCGGAAGTGGTTACCAGCAACTTAAGTAAAATTGAACGTGCTGCTTCGGCAGCAGCAAGCTCAGCGAAGGCAGCAAGCACTTCAGCTTCAGCAGCTGGTTCCTCAGCGACCGCAGCAAGCACTTCTGCATCAGCAGCAGGATCTTCAGCAACTGCGGCAAGCACATCAGCGTCAGCAGCAGGTTCATCTGCAACCGCAGCAAGCACTTCAGCTTCAGCGGCGGGCTCTTCAGCGACTGCAGCGAGCACTTCTGCATCAGCAGCGGATAGCTCAGCAAGAGCAGCATCAACTTCTGCATCAGCGGCAGGTTCATCTGCGACTGCGGCAAGCACATCAGCTTCAGCGGCGGGTTCCTCAGCGACTGCAGCAAGCACATCAGCGTCAGCGGCGGGTTCATCTGCAACAGCGGCAAGCACTTCTGCAGCAGCAGCAGATAGCTCAGCAAGGGCAGCAAGCACATCTGCTTCAGCAGCAGGTTCATCAGCAACAGCGGCAAGCACATCAGCTTCAGCAGCAGGTTCATCAGCAACAGCGGCAAGCACATCAGCTTCAGCAGCAGGCTCATCTGCGACTGCAGCAAGCACATCTGCTTCAGCAGCAGGCTCTTCAGCGACAGCGGCAAGCACTTCTGCATCAGCAGCGGATAGCTCAGCAAGGGCAGCAAGCACATCAGCTTCAGCGGCGAACAGCTCAGCAACAGCGGCATCAACTTCTGCCTCAGCAGCAGACAGTTCAGCAACAGCGGCTTCAACTTCAGCTTCAGCAGCGGATAGTTCAGCAACCGCAGCAAGCACTTCTGCTTCAGCAGCAGACAGCTCAGCAATTGCAGCATCAACTTCTGCATCAGCAGCAGATAGTTCAGCGACCGCAGCGTCAACTTCTGCATCAGCAGCGGATTCTTCTGCGACAACTGCATCAACTTCTGCATCAGCAGCAGGTTCTTCAGCAACTGCAGCAGCTTCTTCTGCAACAGCAGCAGAAAGTTCAGCGAAACGTATCGAAGATTCAGGCTTGATCAGTAAAGATGGCAAAACAGCATTTGCAGCGGATAACACCAGCAAACGCGATAGTGCGAAAGCGAAAGGTAAAGATGCAACTGCTGTTGGCTACGGTGCGAATGCAAGTGGTGAAAATGGCACAGCATTAGGTAATAACTCACAAGCTTCAGGTAAAAACTCTACAGCAGTGGGTCAAGGTGCAAAAGCAACAGCTGAAAACTCAGTGGCGCTTGGTCAAGGCTCTGTAGCAAATGAAGCAAATACTGTTTCTGTCGGTTCAGTTGGTAATGAACGTCGAATCACCAATGTGGCAGATCCAGTTCGCGGTACAGATGCAGCAAACAGACAATATGTTGATCGTTCTGTTAGTGCAGTTCGTAGCGAAATGAAGAAAACTGATAAGAAACTTCGTGGTGGTATCGCAGGAGCAACTGCTGCAGCGAATATTCCACAAGTGACTAAACCAGGTGGTTCAATGGTTGGCCTTGGTGTAGGTAACTACAAAGGTGAAAGTGCAGTTGCAGTAGGTTACTCACGTGCGAGTGATAACAATAAAGTTATCTTCAAAGTGAGTGGTGCAGCAACGACGCAAGGAGATTATAATGTTGGTGCCGGTGTAGGTTATCAATGGTAATGATCGACTAAACTAGATAAATCACTCGGGTAGGAATATCCGAGTGATTTTTATTATTTAAGTCATTTGAAAATACGTTTATTTTTGACCGCACTTTCAGATGATTTAAGTAATAAAAAGGAAGAGGATTATGCGTAAATATAAAATTGGGATCACCTTTAATTTAGAAGCAAAAGTCACAGATATTTGGGCAAATGGTGCGAATCAAAACGTCATTCATCTTTATCATTTATTGCAACATTCATCGATTGTTGAGGATGTTATTTTAGTTTCTTGGGGACCGGAGAAACGCACTACACCACCTGATGGCTTTATGTTAGAGGGATTGAACCTTAAATATGCCTATGTTGAAGACGTTATCGATCAATTAGATGTATTGATTGAGGGGACTTTGGTCATTGAACCACATCAAGTTACTCGAATGCATCAGCATGGTGGTAAAGTTGTTTGCTATAAAATGGGCAATGACTTTATTATGGATATGGAAAATTTCCTTTTTGATAAGAAAGCAGGAAGAGTGTTTAATGGTGCGTTATTTGATTCTGTATGGATGATCCCACAGCATGAGAATACTTGTAAATCTTATTTTTCTATTATGTATCGCTGTCCAGCTTATGTTGTACCAGCAATTTGGTCTCCTGTGTTCTGTGATCAAGTGATTAAGCGCATCAAGGAACAAAATAATTTAGAATTTGGGTATAAACCAGATCCTGAGAAAAAAGCTAAACGTATTGCTTCTTTTGAAGCTAATATCAACGTAGTGAAAACTTGCTTTACGCCGGTGTTAATTGCTGAACAAGCCTATCGTGAAGCACCAGAAAAAATTAAAAATGTCTATCTGTGCAATACTTATGACAAAAAAGATAATCCAACCTTTTTCAATTTCATAGGTCGAACTAATCTCGTTAAAAATGGAGTGATGACAGTAGAGGGGCGCTATCAAATGCCAGATTTTCTGACCCGTTATGTGGATATTGTGCTTAGTCATCAATGGGAAAATGGCTTAAATTATGCTTATAATGATGCGTTGTATGGTGGCTATCCATTTATTCATAATTCAAAACTTATCCCTAAAGGCGTGGGGTATTACTACGATCAGTTTGACGCATTTGAAGGTGCAAAAGTGTTGCTTGATGTGATTGATAACCATGATAAACATCATGAGGAGTATGTGAAAAGAGCAAATGAATATTTGGATTCTCAATTACCAACTAACCCAGTGAATATTTATTTGTATGAGAAAGAGATCAAGCGGTTGTTTTCTTAATAAAATTTGTAAATGCCCTTTTAAAGGGCATTTTTTATGCATTATCTAAAATTTGTTCTAACTTTTCTCCAATACTTTGAAAGCTAAAGCGCTGGATGGCTTCGGGTAGTAATGAAATATAAGATTGTCTTTTATTTTCATTGGTTAATAATTGATATGTAGCATCAATAAATTTTTCTTTGTCATGTAATGGAATGAGTTCTCCATATTTACCATCTCCCAATACTTCTTTTGGACCTGTTGGGCAGTCGTAAGCCACGACAGGCGTTCCACATACCATACTCTCAATCAATACCATTGCTAATCCTTCGAAAAGTGAAGTGTGAATAAAGAGTTTTGCTTTTTTCATAAAAGGAAATGGATTATCTCTTCTTCCTAATAAAAAACATTCTTCTTCTAGGTTCAATTCTTGGATTCTAGCCTCTAATTGCTCTGTATTACCTTCGCCAATAATATATAATTTTTCTTTGATACCTTTTTGTTTCAAAGCATGGAATATGTCTATCATCTCAATATGATTTTTTCCTATATCTAAGCGAGATACTTGTAATATAAAATCATTATCTAGAAGCTTCTGATCTTCTGAAAGTGTTATTAAGGATTTTTCTTTTATTCTTTCTATATCTAATGGATTATATAAAAAATATGATGGCTTATTTACTATATTAAATTCTTTTAGAATTTTATTGCATGAATTTAACATATTGTTATTTATTGAAATAAATTTATCATATTTGTTTAGTATGAAAGAATAATATGGCTTATCTTTTATCCAACAATCTAAGAGGTATTGGCTATGTATCCAATATATTTTTTTGATATTTTTTGAAATATCAAAGTGGTTCATAAAGTGGTCAAAGCTAGATATGTTTCTATGAAAATCAATGATGATGTCAAAGTTTGTTGAATTTATTTTTCTTAAGATCCGTTGATCTATTCTATTTTTTATTCCATTAAACCAGGCTGAATAATAGTTGTTATTTTCTTTTTTTAGATTTAAGAATGAATAGATAAAGAATTCTGATTCTACATCACTTAAAATAAATTCTATTTTTACGTTTTTAGGTATTTCATTAATATTAAAGTTAACTCTATCCTCTATAAGTAATAGGGTTATATTGTATTTGTATTCTAGTTTAGATAGTATTTTTAAGTAATTGATTAATACTGTTTCTGCTCCACCTATAACTAAGGCAGGGTGAATAATTAAAATGTTTTTCATTTTTATTTTATCTTTTTAAATTATAGTATATTTATTTTAATCCATTCTTTATTTATGTTTTCTATATCTTCATAAAACATTGTTTTTTCTTCATTTGAAAGCAAGTTATAGCACGTCATTACATACCCATAAATATCATCTGCATATTTTTTTAATCCAGGTAATAATTCATTGCTAAGTTTCATATCTGTGATTTCAGTTATAACATTAGATAAATTTTGAAATAGGCTTATTTGGTTTTGGGCAGTTATAACTGAACTAATTGCACCTTTTCTTTCTCTTCTATACATATAAAAGCAATTTTGATATATGGCATAATTTTTAATATGTTTAACCAGTGAGAAGCTCCAAGGAATATCTTCAAAATGTCGGCCTTTTATGAATAAAAGATGATTTTTTAAAATTAATTCTCTTTTCATTGTTTTTGTAACGGCAAACCCAAGATAAATTCCATCTTGATAAAGGCCTTGAAAGTCTTCTTTAAAAGAGCCTATTAGCTTATCTCGGTTGATGTAATGGTTCACAATTTTGTCGGGATAAACGCTGCTCATATAATTAAAGATAGCATCGGGATTATTTTCATTAATTATATTTTGTAAATCAGAAAGAATACTTGTTCCCTCCCAATAATCATCACTATCTAAAAACATTAAGTACTCGCCACGCGCAAGTTTAATACCTGCGTTTCTTGCATCAGAAAGACCACCATTAACTTTATGAATAAGTATAATATTAGGATATTGTTTAGCATATTTAACACAAATATCGATAGAATTATCTGGTGAACCATCGTCAACTAAAATCAGTTCATAATTCTGATAATCTTGCGCTAAAACAGATTCAATACATTGCTCGAGGTAACGTTCAACATTATAGATTGGCACAATGATACTAAATAGTGGATTTTCAACTTTATCTTGTTGTTTTTGGACTAGATTTTCCCCCAATAGATAACGTGCTTGGGCTATATTTTGAGGTTCATGAAAAGCAGTGAATTGATCTGCAAGCCAGTAGGGTTTCGTTTCACTTAAAAGTGCGGTTAATTTTTTTGCGACATCTTTGCGGATGAGATAGAGTGAACAACCATAATTGTATTGATTTGTATCACCATAGATTAATGCATCAGGTTCATCACCTATTTGGAATAAACGCTCTCCAGAACGACCCTCACCATCATGCTGTAATTTGATAATTCCGTAAGAAGAGTATTTATTAGCATAATTGATAGAATGCTGAAGGAAGTTTTCAACAGGTTGTATTTCACTTTCAGCAATTAAAACAAAATCATTATCTTGTAACTGTTCATTTTCAGCAATCGCTTTCCAGCACTGAATATGAGATAGCGTGTGGGCGATTTCTTTGTTATTGGGCGTGCGATCAAGTAGTTCTTCGGCTTTCTTTAAATTAAATAAGGCTGAAGAATTACCGAGTAAGCTAACCTGTTCTTTAGTTACTGCAGGAATAGGAACAACATGAGAGTCAGAGGCACATTGTAAAAAATGACTCAGTCCCTCTATTTTTTCAGATGCATAAATTACATAACAGGTTAGTTTTTCCATTGTTTTGATTACTCTTTATTTTTAGCAGTAGTCGCTTTTAACGCCATATACCCCACAATCGCAGAAACAGTAGAACCTAATAAGATCCCTAATCGAGAAAGGGAGTTAATGCTTTCACCGGCATCAGCGTTGAAGGCTAGGCTTGCTAAGAACATCGACATAGTGAAACCGATACCGCATAAAATCGCCACGGCAAAAATTTGTTTGAAGTTGATGCCTTGCGGAAGTTTTGCAATGCCAAGTTTAACGGAAAGATAACTGAAACCAAATATGCCTAGTGGTTTTCCGATAATTAAGCCAAGAGAAATCGCGAGCAATAATGGTGATGTCAGCATGCTGAGATCAATGCCATCAAAGCTTACCCCTGCATTGGCAAATGCAAATAATGGCAAGATAACAAAGGATGACCAAGGAGCAAGAATGTGCTCAAAGTCATGTAATGGAGTTTCGCCATTTTTGCCTTTCAATGGAATACAAAATCCGATGATAACCCCTGCAAGGGTAGCATGCACGCCTGATTTTAATACCGAAGCCCATAAGATTGTTCCCACCACTATATAGGCACAAAGTGCGGTCACTTTAAAGCGATTTAATGCGATAAGTACAACAATAGCAACTGCAGCAAAAATGAGTGCTTGTACACTTAATCCGTGTGAGAAAAACAGTGCAATAACGACAATGGCGCCTAAGTCATCAATGATGGCTAAAGCAAGTAAAAAGATTTTTAGTTGGAGGGGCACTTGTTTACTTAATAACGCCATGATGCCCAGTGCAAAGGCAATGTCTGTCGCCATTGGGATTGCCCAGCCATCGGCTAAAGTAGGATCTTGTTGGGCAATAAAAATATAAACCAAGGCAGGAATAACCATTCCGCCAACGCCAGCAATAGCAGGGAAAACCGCTTGTTGATAGCTTGAAAGGGAACCCTCAAATAATTCTCTTTTGACTTCCATTCCCACTAAAACAAAGAATACCGCCATAAAACCATCGCTGATCCAGTGAATTAAGGTTTTATCGATAGAAAAAGTCCCTACTTGAATGCTGACTGGTAAGTTTAAAAAGTCGTTATAGTTTTGATTGAGCGGTGAATTGGCTAATAGCATTGCGACTACCGCTGAAAAAAGTAATAAAATTCCGCCAGCTGATTCCAATTTGAAAAAACGCTGAATTTGTTGAATCAAACTTAGTTTATTCATTCATTCTCTCCTAAAAAAGTAATAATAAAGGCTAGATACTATCACAAATTTACTGATTTGGGGAAACTAGGCATTGGATAATGTGTGATTTAATCGGAATGTGATAGATTTCGTGATCTGTTTCACAGAATTTATTTTCATTTTTGGAATAAAAAATAATTTAATAGTAAAATTCTTAAAATTTATTTATTCGAGAATACTTATGTTTTCAAAAAAAGATATCATCGTATTAGGTATGATGATTTTTGCTTTATTTTTAGGCGCGGGAAATATTATTTTCCCACCGATGGAGGGGTACTCCGCAGGCAACCATTGGGCAACGGCTTCGCTAGGGTTTGTGATAACAGGCGTACTCATGCCATTTATTACATTGGTTGTGGTGTCAGTATTAGGACGTGGTGAAGAACTGACTAAGGACTTACCCAAGTGGGCAGGCGTATCCTTTTTAACCATTCTTTATTTAGTCATCGGTTCAACCTTTGCAATGCCTCGAATTACCAATGTCGCTTATGAAATGGCATGGTTACCATTGGGGCTCGTTGAAGATAGTGCGACGACACGTCTGATTTTCTCTGTGATCTTTAATATTATCGCGATGGGATTCATGATTCGCCCAAGTACCATTATTTCAACGGTGGGTGAAGTGATGACGCCAGCATTGTTGGTATTATTACTCATTGTTGGGATCACGGTTTTTGTTTCACCTCTTTCTGACATTGTTGCTCCGTCGCAGGCGTATGCCGAGAATTCAGCATTAACTACAGGCTTAATTAGTGGTTATCAAACGATGGATGTACTGGCAGCGATTGCCTTTGGTGGCATTGTTGCACGGGCGTTATCTGCAAAAAATGTGACCAATCCACAAAAGATTGTTCAATATACGATTTCAGCGGGTTTTGTCTCAGTCATTTTATTAGGCTGCTTGTATTTT
>OKWZ01000207.1_pt1 | contig 17207 bp, 16 predicted proteins | sample 1607111 | NCBI WGS metagenome assembly OKWZ01 (sample SAMN07501042, study PRJEB24779) | human gut metagenome | reverse complement strand
TGTTTTTGTCATGTGAGTCACCTCTGACTGAGAGTTTACTCACTTAGCCGCGTGTCCACTATTGCTGGGTAAGATCAAACATCCTCTCTATTTCAAGTTTTTGGGCTTCGCGTTCAGGTATGCTCTCGTTATGTTTTACTGCTATAGCTTTGTATCGAAGTCCGCCTTCAGGAGTTCTCAAGGTCAGTAAAAAATCGGTTGTCATAACATTCAGAACTTCGACAGGTACTCCTCTTACTCCCCTCACCATAGGATGTTGAAAATGTAGATGATTTGCTATTTGTTGGGTAAGCCGGAGAGGAAAGAGTGGGAATTGTTCCCGGATATCAATCACCGAGTCATTAAACTCAGCCAGATAGAAAAAGTTACTTTCGACAGAAGAAAGGAGATGATGGTTTCGAAACGTCTTAAGGCCAAAGACTATCGAACGGTTTCCACGGGATTTAACGTCCTGAGCTCTAAGCCAGGGCTGATAACTTTGGCCATAGCCCACTCCTATGCCGTCACCTAGCGCATTTTCATAATCCAAATAGGATTTGAGACGCCTACCCCTAGCCATGATCGTACCCTAAAAACGACATTGATACGTACCTATATGTGCATTTTATAGTCTCCAACCCTATAACCACACATTCAGTAAGTATACAACATTAGCGTCGTTTTTTGAGAATGGTTACAACTTTAGTGCTTTGTGTACAACTTTATTGTCCTCGGACAGCAATCAAATCCTGCGCACAAGCCCATGCACTCGACCACGCCCACTGGAAGTTATAGCCCCCCAGCCAGCCGGTGACGTCCATCACTTCGCCGATGAAGTACAGCCCAGGCACTTTGCGCGCTTCCATCGTCCGTGAAGAGAGTTCGTTGGTGTCCACGCCGCCGAGCGTCACTTCGGCAGTGCGATAGCCTTCAGTGCCGTTGGGTTGTACGCGCCAGTCGGTCAATGTGCTAATCAGTGCCTGTTGGTCACGCACGTTGAGCTGTTTTAGCGAAACATCCGGGATTTGCCCGAGTTGCTGTAAGCGTTCAACCAACCGCTTCGGTAGATGAACCGCCAGTGTGTTTTTCAGGCTCTGATTCGGATGTGCGTTACGCTGCTCATTCAGGAAGGTTTCGAGGTCCACATCAGGTAGCAGATTGATACTGACAAATTCACCCGGTTGCCAGTAGCTTGAAATCTGCAACACCGCCGGTCCAGACAAGCCGCGATGGGTGAAGAGTAAGTTCTCACGGAAAACGATGCCGTTTTCAGCGGTAATCACGGAAGGCACCGCCACGCCCGCCAGCACCTGTAACTCTTCGAGCAACGGTTTATGCAGAGTGAATGGCACCAGACCCGCACGGGTCGGCAGCACGTTGAGGCCAAATTGTTCGGCAATCTTATAACCAAACGGCGACGCGCCCAGCCCCGGCATTGACAGCCCACCGGTCGCGATGACCAGCTTTTCGCAACCGACAGTCATGCCGTTCAGTTCAAGCGTGAAGCCTGTTTCATCCTTCGCCACACTCAGCACTTCGCTACGCAATCTGAAGGTTACATTGCCCTTCTCGCACTCATCCACCAGCATGTCGACAATCTGCTGCGCGGAGTCATCGCAGAAGAGTTGTCCTAACGTTTTCTCGTGCCAGGCGATGCCGTGTTTATTGACCAGATCAATGAAATCCCACTGGGTAAAACGCGCGAGTGCAGACTTACAAAAATGCGGATTCTGGCTCAGATAAGCGCCTGGTTCGACATAAAGGTTGGTAAAGTTGCAGCGCCCACCGCCAGACATAAGGATTTTGCGCCCTGGTTTTTTACCATTATCGATCAGCAGAACCCGGCGTCCTGCCTGACCTGCCAGCGCAGAACAGAACATACCCGCCGCACCAGCGCCTATAATAATGGCATCAAACCTTTCCACGTTGCGCTCCTCTTAGAAAAAACGGGCGTGAATTGTAAAGATTCCTCAGTGGTCGCACCAGCATCAATATTACTAAAAGGAAGTATTTGCCTGAATTATATAAGATAATTATTTTTTGAGTGAAATCCATACAGGAGGCAAATCAAAAAAAGTCTATATTTCACTTTGCCCGCGCCGCGAAAGTCACTGATAATGCGCCGCGTTCATGTCCTCAAAATGGCGTAACGTCCTATGCTACATTTGTTTGCTGGCCTGGATTTGCATACCGGGCTGTTATTATTGCTTGCACTGGCTTTTGTGCTGTTCTACGAAGCCATCAATGGTTTCCATGACACAGCCAACGCCGTGGCAACCGTTATCTATACCCGCGCGATGCGTTCTCAGCTCGCCGTGGTTATGGCGGCGGTGTTCAACTTTTTGGGTGTTTTGCTGGGTGGTCTGAGTGTTGCCTATGCCATTGTGCATATGCTGCCGACGGATCTGCTGCTTAATATGGGATCGTCTCATGGCCTTGCCATGGTGTTCTCTATGTTGCTGGCGGCGATTATCTGGAACCTGGGTACCTGGTACTTTGGTTTACCTGCATCCAGCTCTCATACGCTGATTGGCGCGATCATCGGGATTGGTTTAACCAATGCGTTGATGACCGGGACGTCAGTGGTGGATGCACTCAATATCCCGAAAGTATTAAGTATTTTCGGTTCTCTGATCGTTTCCCCTATTGTCGGCCTGGTGTTTGCTGGCGGTCTGATTTTCTTGCTGCGTCGCTACTGGAGCGGCACCAAGAAACGCGCCCGTATCCACCTGACCCCAGCGGAGCGTGAAAAGAAAGACGGCAAGAAAAAGCCGCCATTCTGGACGCGTATCGCGCTGATCCTTTCCGCTATCGGCGTGGCGTTTTCGCACGGCGCGAACGATGGTCAGAAAGGCATTGGTCTGGTTATGTTGGTATTGATTGGCGTCGCGCCAGCAGGCTTCGTGGTGAACATGAATGCCACTGGCTACGAAATCACCCGTACCCGTGATGCCATCAACAACGTCGAAGCTTACTTTGAGCAGCATCCTGCGCTGCTCAAACAGGCTACCGGTGCTGATCAGTTAGTACCGGCTCCGGAAGCTGGCGCAACGCAACCTGCGGAGTTCCACTGCCATCCGTCGAATACCATTAACGCGCTCAACCGCCTGAAAGGTATGTTAACTACCGATGTGGAAAGCTACGACAAGCTGTCGCTTGATCAACGTAGCCAGATGCGCCGCATTATGCTGTGCGTTTCTGACACTATCGACAAAGTAGTGAAGATGCCTGGCGTGAGTGCTGACGATCAGCGCCTGTTGAAGAAACTGAAGTCCGACATGCTTAGCACCATCGAGTATGCACCGGTGTGGATCATCATGGCGGTCGCGCTGGCGTTAGGTATCGGTACGATGATTGGCTGGCGTCGTGTGGCAACGACTATCGGTGAGAAAATCGGTAAGAAAGGCATGACCTACGCTCAGGGGATGTCTGCCCAGATGACGGCGGCAGTGTCCATCGGCCTGGCGAGTTATACCGGGATGCCGGTTTCCACCACTCACGTACTCTCCTCTTCTGTCGCGGGGACGATGGTGGTAGATGGTGGCGGCTTACAGCGTAAAACCGTAACCAGTATTCTGATGGCCTGGGTGTTTACCCTTCCGGCTGCGGTACTGCTTTCCGGCGGGCTGTACTGGCTCTCCTTGCAGTTCCTGTAATCGTACGCACCAAAACGAGCGGGTCAGCTGGCCCGCTTCAGATTGTGACATAGTGCGCTTTGTTCATGCCGGATGCGGCGTGAACTCCTTATCCGGCCTACAAAAACATGCAAATTCAATAGATTGCAGAGATTATGTAGGCCTGATAAGCGTAGCGCATCAGGCAATTTTGCGTTTGTAATCAGTCTCGAGCGGGTCAGTTTACTGGCCCGCTTTTTTTATGCGTTATTATTGCTGAAGTGCTTAATGCCAAATCATCAATGCAATCAGGCTGACCACCACCAGACCACACAATGCGCTAGTCAGAATAAACTGCCGACGCACCCGCTCACAGCGGCGAATAAACTCATCATCGTGATGATCGCGATAACGTTGGGCATAGATATACCAAACGAGACGCACCTGTTTGTTGGGTTGGCCATGTGAGGTAAAAAAGCCCCCTCCATCAACATATTGATAGAGCAATGGATCGCAGTTACGCAGTACCACTAACAACGCGCGTAGTGATGAGAAATAGCGCGCCATGTTAACAATGCAAACGACACATAAAGCCCAAAATAATGCGACGGTGCTTATCATACCTCCTCCCCGGCGACCTGCCCGCGGAGTTCCACCCCGGGGCTACCGCTCCCGATACGCTGCCAATCAGTTAACACCAGGTCCTGGAGAAACCGCTTTTGTGGTGACCAACATCCGAGCGGCTCTATAGATAGTGTAGGAGATCAGGTTGTTTTTTTTCCAGAAGGTTAACCACTATCAATATATTCATGTCGAAAATTTGTTTATCTAACGGGTAAGCAAGGCGGATTGACGGATCATCCGGGTCGCTATAAGGTAAGGATGGTCTTAACACTGAATCTTTACGGCTGGGTTAGCCCCGCGCACGTAGTTCGCAGGACGCGGGTGACGTAACGGCACAAGAAACGCTAGCTGGCCAGTCATCGACAACTTTATGGAAGGAGTAACACTATGGCTTATAAACACATTCTCATCGCGGTCGATCTCTCCCCGGAAAGCAAAGTTCTGGTAGAGAAAGCAGTCTCTATGGCTCGCCCCTACAATGCGAAAGTTTCTCTGATCCACGTAGATGTAAACTACTCTGACCTATACACCGGGCTTATTGATGTGAATCTGGGTGATATGCAGAAACGCATCTCTGAAGAGACACATCATGCGCTGACCGAGCTTTCCACTAATGCAGGCTACCCAATCACTGAAACCCTGAGCGGCAGCGGCGACCTGGGCCAGGTTCTGGTCGATGCAATCAAGAAATACGATATGGATCTGGTGGTTTGTGGTCACCACCAGGACTTCTGGAGCAAACTGATGTCTTCCGCACGTCAGCTGATCAACACCGTTCACGTTGATATGCTGATTGTTCCGCTGCGCGACGAAGAAGAATAATCTTCCCTCCACGACGTGTTCCTGAACGCCCGCATATGCGGGCGTTTTGCTTTTTGGCGCGCCTTGTTACCTGATCAGCGTAAACGCCTTATCTGGCCTACGATCTGCGTACGCAATCAAAATCTCCTGCCAATACAACATTTAACACCATCATATTTTCCATCATTAGTGTGATCAGCTGGTTATTTTCTGTTGTAATAGTGTATTAATCTATTCACCGCATCAATATTAAGAATCTCTGACAGATGTAAACTTTTTCGCGCGTTATCCCTTACGCGTTCATACTTTTCAGGATGGTATTGGAAGGTTAATAAATATGAATACAACAACACCCATGGGGATGCTGCAGCAACCTCGCCCATTTTTCATGATCTTTTTTGTCGAGTTATGGGAGCGATTCGGCTACTACGGCGTGCAGGGCGTACTGGCGGTTTTCTTCGTTAAACAGCTTGGATTCTCGCAAGAGCAGGCTTTTGTCACTTTTGGTGCTTTTGCTGCACTGGTCTATGGCCTCATTTCCATTGGCGGCTATGTCGGCGACCACCTGTTGGGGACCAAACGCACCATTGTTCTTGGAGCACTTGTGCTGGCGATTGGCTACTTCATGACCGGCATGTCGCTACTTAAGCCTGACCTGATTTTCATCGCCCTGGGGACTATCGCTGTCGGTAACGGCCTGTTTAAAGCTAACCCAGCCAGCTTGCTTTCGAAGTGCTATCCGCCGAAAGATCCGCGGCTTGATGGCGCATTCACCCTGTTCTATATGTCGATCAATATCGGCTCGTTGATAGCGTTATCGCTGGCCCCTGTGATCGCTGATAGATTCGGTTATTCAGTCACCTACAACCTGTGCGGGGCGGGGTTAATTATCGCATTACTGGTTTACATCGCCTGTCGTGGAATGGTGAAAGACATTGGTTCTGAACCCGACTTCAAGCCGATGAGCTTCAGCAAACTGTTGTACGTATTACTTGGCAGCGTGGTGATGATCTTCGTATGTGCATGGCTGATGCACAACGTAGAAGTCGCCAATCTAGTGCTGATTGTTCTCTCCATCGTCGTCACCATCATCTTCTTTCGTCAGGCATTCAAGCTGGATAAAACCGGGCGCAATAAAATGTTTGTCGCCTTTGTCCTGATGCTCGAAGCGGTGGTGTTTTACATTCTCTACGCCCAGATGCCAACATCGCTGAACTTCTTTGCCATCAACAACGTGCATCATGAAATTCTCGGTTTTTCCATCAACCCGGTCAGCTTCCAGGCGCTTAACCCGTTCTGGGTGGTACTCGCCAGCCCAATACTGGCAGGCATTTACACGCATCTGGGTAACAAAGGCAAAGACCTCTCGATGCCGATGAAATTTACTCTCGGCATGTTTATGTGCTCACTGGGCTTTTTGACGGCGGCAGCTGCGGGAATGTGGTTTGCGGATGCACAAGGGCTGACATCGCCATGGTTTATCGTGCTGGTGTACTTATTCCAGAGCCTGGGTGAACTGTTTATTAGCGCCCTTGGCCTGGCGATGATTGCTGCCCTGGTGCCGCAGCATTTGATGGGCTTTATTCTCGGGATGTGGTTCCTGACGCAGGCTGCCGCGTTCTTGCTGGGCGGCTATGTGGCAACATTTACCGCGGTGCCGGACAACATTACCGATCCGCTTGAGACGTTGCCCGTCTATACCAACGTGTTTGGTAAGATTGGTCTGGTCACGCTGGGCGTTGCAGTAGTGATGCTGTTGATGGTGCCGTGGCTGAAACGCATGATTGCGACGCCGGAAAGCCATTAATTATTCTTGCAGAAAGCAGGGTAGCGTTATCGCTACCCTGCTTTACTTTTACACTGGCGTACCTGCATAGATATCAAAGCGATGCCCTTTAGTCACAACCGCGTTTGGCGTGGCGACATTCGCCAGCGGTGGCGCGTAGTCCGGACGCTTTACCACCACGCGTTTGGTCGCCAGCAAGCGTGCAGGCTCCAGTAATCCATCGGCATCAAGATCCGGTCCCACCAGCGACTGAAAGACACGCATCTCTTTTTTCACTAGCGCGCTTTTCTGCTTATGCGGGAACATCGGGTCGAGATAAACCACCTGCGGGCGCGGGGTAATATCAGTCAGCGCCGTCAGGCTGGAGGCGTGAATTAACTGCAACCGCTCCTGCAACCAGCCGCCGATTTCCGCATCCGCATAACCACGCGCCAGGCCGTCGTCGAGCAAGGCGGCAACGACTGGATTACGCTCCAGCATCCGCACGCGGCAACCGACTGAAGCCAGCACAAAGGCATCGCGCCCCAGCCCTGCGGTGGCGTCCACCACATCCGGCAAATAATCGCCTTTAATGCCCACCGCTTTCGCCACCGCCTCACCGCGACCACCGCCGAATTTACGTCGGTGCGCCATCGCTCCGCCAACAAAATCAACAAAGATGCCGCCAAGTTTTGGCTCATCACGCTTGCGCAATTCCAGATGTTCCGGCGTTAACACCAGCGCCATCAGGTTGTCTTCATCGTGCTCCAGCCCCCAGCGGGCCGCCAGAACAGATAAGGCACCGTCTCCGGTGCCTGTTTCATCAATTAAGCAGATTTTCACTGAATGATCAGCCCTTAATGCCGTAATGCTCCAGCATCGCATCCAGCTGCGGTTCACGACCACGGAAGCGTTTGAACAGATCCATCGGCTCTTCTGAACCGCCACGGCTCAGAATGTTGTCGAGGAACGACTGCCCGGTTTCACGGTTGAAAATGCCCTCTTCCTCAAAGCGCGAGAAAGCATCTGCCGCCAGTACGTCAGCCCACAGGTAGCTGTAGTAACCTGCGGCATAACCACCGGCGAAAATATGGCTGAAAGCGTGCGGGAAACGGCCCCAGGATGGAGACGGTACTACGGCAACCAGTTTCTTGATTTCTGCCAGAGTTTCGAGGATTTTCGCTCCCTGATCCGGGCGGAACTCGGCATGGAGGCGGAAATCGAACAGGCCGAACTCCAGCTGGCGCAGAATAAACAGCGCCGCCTGGTAGTTCTTCGCCGCCAGCATTTTATCCAGCAACTCTTTCGGCAGCGGTTCGCCGGTTTCGTAGTGACCAGAGATAAACGCCAGCGCCTCAGGCTCCCAGCACCAGTTTTCCATAAACTGACTCGGCAGTTCGACCGCATCCCACGGCACCCCACTGATCCCGGATACACCGGCGGTTTCGATGCGGGTCAGCATATGATGCAGACCATGACCGAACTCGTGGAACAGGGTGATCACTTCGTCATGGGTAAACAGCGCCGGTTTACCATTTACCGGGCGGTTAAAGTTACAGGTCAGATACGCGACCGGTTTTTGCAGAGAACCGTCAGCTTTGCGCATCTGGCCTACGCAGTCATCCATCCACGCCCCGCCGCGCTTGTTTTCACGGGCATACAGGTCGAGGTAGAAGCTACCGCGCAGTTCGTTGTTCTCGTCATACAGTTCGAAGAAACGTACATCCGGGTGCCAGACATCAACATCTTTACGCTCTTTAGCGGTGATGCCGTAAATACGTTTCACCACTTCAAACAAACCGTTAACCGCTTTGTTTTCCGGGAAGTACGGACGCAGCTGTTCGTCACTGATGCTGTAGAGGTGCTGTTTTTGTTTTTCGCTGTAGTACGCGATATCCCACGGCTGCAACTCATCGACGCCAAATTCGGCTTTGGCAAAGGCGCGCAGTTGTGCCAGCTCTTTTTCGCCTTGCGGACGCGCGCGTTTTGCCAGATCGGTTAAGAAATCCAGCACCTGCTGCGGGTTTTCTGCCATTTTAGTGGCAAGTGATTTGAAGGCGTAGTTTTCAAAGCCCAGCAGTTGCGCCAGTTCGTGACGCAGCGCGAGGATCTCTTCCATCACCTTGCTGTTGTCCCACTTACCGGCGTTCGGGCCTTGATCGGAGGCGCGGGTGCTGTAAGCGCGATACATCTCTTCACGCAGAGCCTGGTTGTCGCAGTAGGTCATTACCGGCAGGTAGCTTGGGATATCCAGCGTCAGCAGGTAGCCTTCAAGTTCTTTCGCTTCAGCCTGGGCTTTTGCCGCAGCCAGCGCGCTTTCTGGCATCCCCGCCAGTTCCGCTTCGTCGGTAACGAGTTTGGTCCAGCCCATTGTCGCATCGAGGACGTTGTTGCTGTACTGGTTGCCCAGCTCGGAAAGACGAGTGGCAATCTCACCGTAGCGTTGTTGTTTCTCTATTGGCAGACCGATGCCAGAGAGTTCGAAGTCGCGCAGTGCGTTATCAACCGCTTTTTTCTGAGCCGTGTTCAGCGTGGCGTAATGATCGCCATCGCGCAGGTCGCGATACGCTTTATACAGCCCTTCATGTTGCCCTACCCAGGTGCTGTATTCCGACAGCAGCGGCAGGGTTTGTTCGTACGCTTCACGCAGTTCCGGGCTATTTTTCACCGAGTTCAGGTGGCTGACCGGGGAGAAGATACGCCCCAGCACATCGTCCACTTCCGCCAACGGCTGGCAGAGATTTTCCCAGGTGTACGGTGCTCCTTGCGCTACTACGCGCTCCACATTTTCGCGGCAGTCGTTCAGCGCCTTAGTCACGGCTGGAACGACATGTTCCGGGAGAATTTTAGAAAACGGAGGCAATTCAAAGGGAGTCAGTAACGGATTCGTCATTAGCGCAGTCCTGGTTAAAGAGGTTAAGGAAGCGCTCAACAGGCGCTTTACATAATGTGTGTAGCATGGGGTTAAGTGTAGTGAATTTCAATGAGAAACGTTACGCTTTCGCGGCGGCGGCCTCTTTTCGGTATACTGTCCTGATAGGCTTTTGTGCGCCCCGAATACGGGCCGATTTTTACTTACCGGAACACCTTTACCCATGCTCAGTTATCGCCACAGCTTTCACGCTGGCAACCACGCCGACGTCCTTAAACATACCGTTCAGAGCCTGATCATCGAGTCGCTGAAAGAGAAAGATAAACCGTTTCTCTATCTCGACACCCACGCAGGGGCCGGGCGTTATCAGTTAGGTAGCGAACATGCCGAGCGTACCGGCGAATATCTCGAAGGTATCGCCCGTATCTGGCAGCAGGACGATTTGCCCGCAGAACTGGAGGCGTACATCAATGTGGTAAAACACTTCAACCGTAGCGGCCAGTTGCGTTACTACCCCGGTTCGCCGTTGATTGCTCGCCAGCTACTGCGCGAACAAGACAGCCTGCAACTGACCGAACTGCACCCGAGCGATTACCCGTTGCTGCGTTCTGAATTTCAGAAAGACAGCCGTGCGCGCGTCGAAAAAGCCGATGGTTTCCAGCAGCTTAAGGCCAAACTGCCGCCGGTTTCCCGCCGTGGTTTAATCCTTATCGACCCGCCGTATGAAATGAAAACCGACTATCAGGCGGTGGTCAGCGGGATAGCAGAAGGTTACAAACGTTTCGCCACTGGTACTTACGCACTGTGGTATCCGGTGGTGCTGCGTCAGCAAATTAAGCGCATGATCCACGATCTGGAAGCGACCGGTATTCGCAAAATTCTGCAAATTGAACTGGCGGTACTGCCAGACAGCGATCGCCGTGGCATGACCGCTTCCGGCATGATTGTGATTAACCCGCCGTGGAAACTGGAACAACAGATGAATAACGTGCTGCCGTGGCTGCACAGCAAACTGGTTCCGGCAGGCACCGGGCACGCCACCGTAAGCTGGATCGTGCCGGAGTAATTGCAGCCATTGCTGGCACCTATTACGTCTCGCGCTACAATCGCGGTAATCAACGATAAGGACACTTTGTCATGACTAAACACTATGATTACATCGCCATCGGCGGCGGCAGCGGCGGTATCGCCTCCATCAACCGCGCGGCTATGTACGGCCAGAAATGTGCGCTGATTGAAGCCAAAGAGCTGGGCGGCACCTGCGTAAATGTTGGCTGTGTGCCGAAAAAAGTGATGTGGCACGCGGCGCAAATCCGTGAAGCGATCCATATGTACGGCCCGGATTATGGTTTTGATACCACTATCAATAAATTCAACTGGGAAACGTTGATCGCCAGCCGTACCGCCTATATCGACCGTATTCATACTTCCTATGAAAACGTGCTCGGTAAAAATAACGTTGATGTAATCAAAGGCTTTGCCCGCTTCGTTGATGCCAAAACGCTGGAGGTAAACGGCGAAACCATCACGGCCGATCATATTCTGATCGCCACAGGCGGTCGTCCGAGCCACCCGGATATTCCGGGCGTGGAATACGGTATTGATTCTGATGGCTTCTTCGCCCTTCCTGCTTTGCCAGAGCGCGTGGCGGTTGTTGGCGCGGGTTACATCGCCGTTGAGCTGGCGGGCGTGATTAACGGCCTCGGCGCGAAAACGCATCTGTTTGTGCGTAAACATGCGCCGCTGCGCAGCTTCGACCCGATGATTTCCGAAACGCTGGTCGAAGTAATGAACGCCGAAGGCCCGCAGCTGCACACCAACGCCATCCCGAAAGCGGTAGTGAAAAATGCCGATGGTAGCCTGACGCTGGAGCTGGAAGATGGTCGCAGTGAAACGGTGGATTGCCTGATTTGGGCGATTGGTCGCGAGCCTGCCAATGACAACATCAACCTGGAAGCCGCTGGCGTTAAAACTAACGAAAAAGGCTATATCGTCGTCGATAAATATCAAAACACCAATATTGAAGGTATTTACGCGGTGGGCGATAACACGGGTGCAGTGGAGCTGACACCGGTGGCAGTTGCAGCGGGTCGCCGTCTCTCTGAACGCCTGTTTAATAACAAGCCGGATGAGCATCTGGATTACAGCAACATTCCGACCGTGGTCTTCAGCCATCCGCCGATTGGTACTGTTGGTTTAACGGAACCGCAGGCGCGCGAGCAGTATGGCGACGATCAGGTGAAAGTGTATAAATCCTCTTTCACCGCGATGTATACCGCCGTCACCACTCACCGCCAGCCGTGCCGCATGAAGCTGGTGTGCGTTGGATCGGAAGAGAAGATTGTCGGTATTCACGGCATTGGCTTTGGTATGGACGAAATGTTGCAGGGCTTCGCGGTGGCGCTGAAGATGGGGGCAACCAAAAAAGACTTCGACAATACCGTCGCCATTCACCCAACGGCGGCAGAAGAGTTCGTGACAATGCGTTAAATGTTAAAGGGCTAAGAGTAGTGTGCTCTTAGCCCTTAATTACGTTTCCGCTATCAGTTCAGAAGCTGAAGCAGAAAGCGGATCAGTTCCAGCAGCGCAATTAACGCCCCTAGAACGATGATTGCTTTATCAATCACCCGTTTTCTCCATGCGATGGAGTGAGAATGCATCCGCTTACTCATCCACTGCCTGTCACGGCGCATGTCTCATTGTTAGATAAGAACTCTCTCACTCCGGCCAGAGCATCAGTTAACGGCACCACCCGTACTTCTGACCAGGACTTTGAAAGCGTTTATGCGCATTGCCAGAGTGAAAATGCCTCAGAGCTAACTGGATAATCATACAGTACATGCAGGTTATAAAACCAGCACGTCCTTGCAATAGTTTCAGTATGGTATTAGCATTGATGCGTTAGATGATGGCTATCTCACTCCAGTCAGAGCCACCAACTCAGGGCTGGAAAGTAAAAAACCGACGCAAAGTCGGTTTTTTTACATCCGGATTCGGACAAGGCTTAATATGACGATGACCCAGTGAAAGTATATAAATCGTCACTGCGATATATACCGAAGTGCTCCCTCCGCCAGCTGAAGAAATCGCTAATTCTTGCAATGTTAGCCACTGGCTAATAGTATTGAGCTGTTAGATAAGAACTCTCTCACTCCAGCCAGAGCCACCAACTCAGGGCTGGAAAGTAAAAAACCGACGCAAAGTCGGTTTTTTTACGTCCTGATTCAGACCTCCTTTCAAATGAATAGCCAACTCAAAATTCACACCTATTACCTTCCTCTGCACTTACACATTCGTTAAGTCATATATGTTTTTGACTTATCCGCTTCGAAGAGAGACACTACCTGCAACAATCAGGAGCGCAATATGTCATTTCTGTTACCCATCCAATTGTTCAAAATTCTTGCTGATGAAACCCGTCTGGGCATCGTTTTACTGCTCAGCGAACTGGGAGAGTTATGCGTCTGCGATCTCTGCACTGCTCTCGACCAGTCGCAGCCCAAGATCTCCCGCCACCTGGCATTGCTGCGTGAAAGCGGGCTATTGCTGGACCGCAAGCAAGGTAAGTGGGTTCATTACCGCTTATCACCGCATATTCCAGCATGGGCGGCGAAAATTATTGATGAGGCCTGGCGATGTGAACAGGAAAAGGTTCAGGCGATTGTCCGCAACCTGGCTCGACAAAACTGTTCCGGGGACAGTAAGAACATTTGCAGTTAAAAATTTAGCTAAACACATATGAATTTTCAGATGTGTTTTATCCAGGAGGCATTATGTTACTGGCAGGCGCTATCTTTGTCCTGACCATCGTATTGGTTATCTGGCAGCCGAAAGGTTTAGGCATCGGCTGGAGTGCAACGCTCGGCGCAGTACTGGCGTTAGTTACGGGCGTGGTCCATCCGGGTGATATTCCGGTGGTGTGGAATATCGTCTGGAACGCGACGGCTGCGTTTATCGCCGTCATTATCATCAGCCTGCTGCTGGATGAGTCCGGCTTTTTTGAATGGGCGGCGCTGCACGTCTCACGCTGGGGTAATGGTCGTGGTCGCTTGCTGTTTACCTGGATTGTCCTGCTCGGTGCTGCCGTTGCCGCCCTGTTTGCCAATGATGGCGCGGCGCTTATTTTGACACCGATTGTCATCGCCATGCTGCTGGCTTTAGGGTTCAGTAAAGGCACTACGCTGGCGTTCGTGATGGCGGCCGGATTCATTGCCGATACCGCCAGCCTGCCGCTTATTGTCTCCAACCTGGTGAATATCGTTTCCGCTGATTTCTTTGGCCTCGGCTTTCGCGAATACGCCTCGGTGATGGTGCCGGTGGATATCGCCGCGATTGTTGCCACGCTGGTGATGTTACATCTCTATTTTCGCAAAGATATTCCGCAGAACTACGATATGGCGCTGCTGAAATCTCCCGCAGAAGCGATCAAAGATCCTGCTACGTTCAAAACTGGCTGGGTTGTTTTACTGCTTCTGCTGGTGGGATTTTTCGTCCTGGAACCGCTCGGCATTCCGGTGAGCGCCATTGCAGCTGTGGGCGCGCTGATATTATTTGTCGTCGCTAAACGCGGTCATGCGATTAATACGGGTAAAGTCCTGCGCGGTGCCCCCTGGCAGATTGTCATCTTCTCGCTCGGCATGTATCTGGTGGTTTATGGCCTGCGCAATGCCGGATTAACGGAATATCTTTCTGGCGTACTCAACGTGCTGGCGGATAACGGCCTGTGGGCCGCGACGCTCGGCACCGGATTCCTCACCGCCTTCCTCTCTTCTATTATGAACAATATGCCGACGGTACTGGTTGGCGCGTTGTCCATTGATGGCAGCACGGCATCTGGCGTTATCAAAGAAGCGATGGTTTATGCCAATGTGATTGGCTGCGATTTGGGACCGAAAATTACCCCAATTGGTAGCCTGGCTACGCTACTCTGGCTGCACGTACTTTCGCAGAAGAATATGACTATCAGCTGGGGATATTACTTCCGTACAGGGATTATCATGACCCTGCCTGTGCTGTTTGTGACGCTGGCTGCGCTGGCGCTACGTCTCTCTTTCACTTTGTAATGAGATACTGATATGAGCAACATTACCATTTATCACAACCCGGCCTGCGGCACGTCGCGTAATACGCTGGAGATGATCCGCAACAGCGGCACAGAACCGACCATTATCCATTATCTGGAAACTCCGCCAACGCGCGATGAACTGGTCAAACTCATTGCCGATATGGGGATTTCCGTACGCGCGCTGCTGCGTAAAAACGTCGAACCGTATGAGGAGCTGGGCCTTGCGGAAGATAAATTTACTGACGATCGGTTAATCGACTTTATGCTTCAGCACCCGATTCTGATTAATCGCCCGATTGTGGTGACGCCGCTGGGAACTCGCCTGTGCCGCCCTTCAGAAGTGGTGCTGGAAATTCTGCCAGATGCGCAAAAAGGCGCATTCTCCAAGGAAGATGGCGAGAAAGTGGTTGATGAAGCGGGTAAGCGCCTGAAATAAAGCGGCGATATCCCCCCCACAGGTTGTTAGAAAAGTGCGCTTTATTTATGTCGGATGCGACGCTGGCGCGTCTTATCCGACCTACAAAGTTATGAAAATTCGATGAATAGTATGTTATTTGTAGGCCTGACAGGCGTAGCGCATCAGGCGATTTTGCTATTTACACAGTACTCCCTGCGTGAGATTCCAATTATCGCGTCCAGCATGGTGTATCAGTGAGCTGCTTAGTTATCAGCGATACAGCGCAGTAGTTTAAAGACGTACTGGATTATGATTTATCAGTGGTTTACACAACAAATTATTAAATAATTATAAGATACCTTAACCCATTTTATTATTACACATCTAAAACATCACAAAAAAAATCACTTCACACACTATCAGAGAACATAATAACTTTTTAAAATGAGCGCATTTTGATAGTTGTTAACGATTTCCTTTACGATACTATCACTACCCTTTTTTTACACACAAATATTACCGGGTGGAGATAAAAGGGAAATCAAAGGTAATTATATCAGGAAGATATAACGCATTACATTTATTGTGTGTAGAAGAAAATCCATTCCTGTTCTAATTATCCAATTTAAACATCTTAGCATAAAACAAATGATGAATAAGGAATTTTATGTCAATTGACTTTACCCCAGGTATAATAAATACATATCACGGCGATATTTATAACTGCACAACAAATACCGATAATGCTAAGGAAGGTGCGAATAAGTACCCTCCGCAACGAAAATGAAACTTTTAGTCAATTAAATTCAATCACTTACATAGGCGTTTTTTTGCGTTTGGTGACTTATTCGCACCTTCCCTAAAACGCCAGACACACCGAAGTGGCCTTGCGATAATTGGGAAGAACAACAACCCATTAATTCCACATTCTCTGGAGAAGGATATATCTCTGATCAATATGATTTAGCGCAACACCAACTTCAACAAATTAATGCGTGCCACACGAACACTACATATACAAATGCAGACTACTCAAAAGTTGTGGCTCAACTTGTAAGTCTTATTACTAACATTGAAACGATAAGTTCGACACAACTTACGCAACAGACACAATCAATACTTAATCAGATTAATAACATTAGATATGAAAAAAACAAAAGTGCTGAATGTCGAATCATTGTTGTCGCTAATCCTAAACCCGACAAGGCAATCATAACTAAAATTAGCGTAGAAGAGGGAATACCCATAACATTCAGTGTCCAAACCATGTTTTCAGATACTAATTTTATTGCTGAACAACGAGCTGACTTACCAACTAATATAAAAGATATTCAAAGCCTGTATCAAAAAATGACGAAGTTATATATTGAGCACAGTGAAAATAAAAACAGGATGAAAGTCTTTGCCGGAACCAACTTTATTGATTTCAATATGACAGGACAGAACCTGTCCGGGTTCGTTCTAACCTTGTCAAGGTTTTATTTCGAAGATCTACTTAATATAAATTTCACTGACGCAAATTTAGGTGACACTATTTTTTTACATAAAGAACACCCTACCCCCAAATTATATAAAGATGGACAATATCTTGACAAACAAATCGAAGGTTTATTTTCAACATTATTAACCATTAATGACAACCTTTTACGAGCAAAAGCGGAAATTGCTTCGACAATAATTAAATTTTTAGAGGCCAGGATAACCAATCTTTCATACAATGACATATTAAAATATCAGCAAGAATTCCAAAAACAATGTTATAAGCAAGTTAAAGCCTTTACGACACTCTCTCGATACAATAAAATTCAAACATGGGAAGAAATGTCTGAATATCAATTCGAAGTATTTCAATACGAGACGCTTAACCCCAAAAAAATGTCACACACGCCTTATTTAAAGAGGCCACTTCCTAATGAAAAAGATATAAATTATGGGGTGGAAATAGAAATACCATCTGGCAAAAGAATTCGCTTATCAAATCATTATCAGAATATAATACCATAATATTGATTATTAGGGAAGGTGCGAATAAGTGGGGAAATTCTTCTCGGCTGACTCAGTCATTTCATTTCTTCATGTTTGAGCCGATT
>OKWZ01000186.1_pt1 | contig 21509 bp, 27 predicted proteins | sample 1607111 | NCBI WGS metagenome assembly OKWZ01 (sample SAMN07501042, study PRJEB24779) | human gut metagenome | reverse complement strand
GTGTCCATTAAAAATGATGGACATTATTTTTGTAGAGCCGGAGGAAACAGACCAGACGGTTTAAATGAGCCGGTTACCGTTAATCAAAATATGATTCCTCATAAATAAGTCTGGAGGCACCAGTTATTTGTCAGGGACACCGGGGTCCGAAATAACCAGTTTCATTCACGGGTAATAAAATGAAAATCAAAGACTTTAGTGTGGGTATCAGGCTGGCTGGCAGCTTCAGCCTAATTCTGGTTCTTGTCATGTTCATGACAGTGACCGGAGTGGGGTACCTGTACTCTATGCTCACTTCCACCGATCGCGTGACGGAGGATTATCTTCTGCAGGAGCGTATGGCGCATGAATGGCAGACCGGTATTGAATCAAACGGTGCGCTTGGACTGGTTCTGCTGACGTCGGGGGACCCGGATATCAGGACATATGCACAGCAGCGGATAGAGAAAACCGCTGCTCGCGTGGATATACTGCAGGATAAATTTAACAGGGAGCTTACTTCAGAGCAGGGTATTAAGCTGCTGAAAACCATTGGTGAAAAGCGTCAGGTGTATGCAGATACCCTGGTAAAAGCTTTTCAGATCAGTGAGCAGGGGGACCGTGGAGCCCTGAACAACTTCATTCGGTCACAGCAGTTACCGATCATAAATGACTACATTGCCAGTCTGCAGGCACTGGTGGAATACGAAAAAACAAGAATAGATAAAGCGGATGAAGTTATCGATGATAATGGTACGGCAGCCATACTGACACTGATCATCACTGGGTGTATGGCGCTTCTTCTGGGAGGTGTGCTGGCATGGCTGATCACCAGAAGCATTACCTGTCCGTTGATTTCAGCCGTCCGGATTGCCCGGGAAGTGGCGGAAGGTAACCTGTGTGTGGAGATTAAAGTGGACTCACAGGACCAACTGGGGCAACTGATGCAGGCACTGCGTGATATGTGCGGGAGTCTGAGTAACACCGTCCGGGAAGTACGTCAGGGAGCGGACAATATTGCGCTGACTGCAGCAGAAATCAGCAGTGGTAATACAGACCTGTCAGCCCGCACCGAAGAGCAGGCTGCCGGTGTGGAACAGACGGCGGCCACTCTGGAACAACTGACGGCCACCATAAACAATACTGCCGGCAATACAGCACAGGTTTACCAGTTTGTGACAGAAACAACGGCCATTGTGAAACAGAATGGAGTGGTCATGAGTGAGGTGTCTTCCCGGATGCAGGAGATTTACGACACCTCGTCTGAAATGACAGCCATCATCCAGGTCATCGACGGGATTGCCTTCCAGACCAACATTCTCGCGCTTAATGCTGCCGTGGAAGCCGCACGCGCCGGCGAGTCCGGCCGTGGATTTGCGGTTGTGGCCGGAGAGGTTCGTAATCTGGCTCAGCGCAGTGCTTCTGCCGCGCGGGAAATAAAAGAGCTCATTGATGACTCCGTTTCCCGCATTGCATCCGGCCGTACCCTGGTTGAAAAAGCAGACAGGGGAATGGAGGATATCATCAGTAACGTCCAGAGCATGGAAGGGCTGATTGACGAAATAGCCAAGGCCAGTCGTGAGCAGGGAGATGGTATTGCCCAGATTAACAGCGCCATGGGCCAGATAGACAGCACCACCCAACAAAATGCAGCTCTGGTGGAACAGTCTGCAGCCACTGCCGCTTCGTTGCAGAATCAGTCACGGATTCTGCAGGAGAAGGTGAGCGTATTTCGTCTCCGTGATAATAAAAAACGCGATGCTGAACCAAAAAATACCATAGTACCGACAATCAGCAACACCAGCCCGCAGAGTAAGGTTAAAGCGGTAAAGTCCGTTCGTGAAACGGAACAACACGCCAGCGAGAACTGGGAAATGTTCTGATATTCAGTAAGTAACCTCCGGCTCTGTCGGAGGTTCTGTGTCTGTCGCAGCCCGGAATGGATAGCGCATGCGCCCTTGTTGCCGAAGGACAAGGAAGGGGTCAGTTTGGATATAGAGAATTATTGTACGGTAAGCCTGTTTTTTGAACAGGCTTACCTGTAGCAATAGGGTGTACTCCCGCGCTATACAGCGTTTTCAGGGGATTTTGTCTTAATCGGATAACCTAAATGCGATACAGCAAGAGCGACAACCTAAAAGCGATAGCCACTGACGATAAATCAATCACTTACGTATCCGAATTGGTTAAATAATGTGCTTAACGTACAAAAATTTCCGATCTCCAAACTGACCCCTTGTAGCGAATTACAATGATCGCATTTATTAGCTAAGTATTTACTTTCTGTTGTTTTGGAAAAAGTCAAATCGAAATTGAAATTTTTCTTTGCTATATCAATTATGTAATCAGGTAAGTTTTCATCTGGCGGCATTATGTTTAAGTCATAGTTTTTCTCTGTGCTTACAGAACCTTCTCCCGCATCAATGAACTCGATTTCATATTGTAATACACAATCGTATGCAAAACCGATTACTCTTGTTTCCTTTCCACATTTAAAACAATGCTGACGCCCTTCCGCGATGAATACATTGTTACAGGCAATATCTAAGCTCCCTTCACACGCACCTCCAAATATATTAATGCCACATAACCATGGAATGAATTTATGATAATCAGATCGTGATATTGCTGCCCATTTTTTTTGCTCTGGCAACCATTTTGCACCTAAAGATTTAACATGGTCTTTTTCGGAAAATGGAACATCTAACAATATCATTTTTATTTCTCCTGCCTTTAAATTCCCCAGAACATAAGGTTGATAGCATTTTTTATCGCATCTGCATCAGAGCTGACATCGGCAATAGCTTCACCAGTAACCGCCGCAGACACGCTTGATAGCTCGGTAGTCATTACCCGGTAGTCTTCATCGTTAATTCTGACTACCGGGAACAGGGAGCTGTTTACGATTTCAGACAAGTGATGGGATTCAATCAGCGGTATAACCATACGACGGCCTGGTGTATCAACTATATCGCTTTGCACATCGACAAACATTTTGTAATGGCTTACCCGCTTATATTCGTAGATGATGAATTGCATATCACCAGTTCCTGTTTTCTTCGGCAAAGGAGCCATGCTGCGCGATGAAGTTTGCGACTTCCTCCATACCTGCGCGGTTGTCCGCTTTCCATTGCTCGGCTTTTATCTTCCGTGCTTCTTTGCCTATGACCTCATTGACCAGCCCTGAAATGTTGATTCCGGCAGAACTCAGAACCTGATAATTTTCTCTGTCTACTGTAACGCTGACTCTGTGTTTCATAAGTATATCCTCAGTGTGTGTATCGAAAGTATATACTCTGGGTGAGATTCGGGCAATCAGCCCCAAAATTTGGTTCGCCAAATGCCTTTTATGTTAAATCGCTGACTTTCATAAGATAAACGTAAGGCCAGCCAGGTTGCGCCATCAAAACGCCCGATTTAGCCATTCAGAGCCGCCAAAACTCCCGCAAAATCACATGTTATTTTTCTGTTAAAAACAAACATTCAATTAACAAAATTAACATTTTCCAAGTTCGTCGTCTTTTCTCCGCATCAGCAGCAAATCAACACTTTCTATTTTTCTATAATTCTATAATAATAGAGTTGTGGTTACGGAACGTGCAGCCTTCAAACCCATAAATTGTGTTGTGCAATACAATTGCTTTACGGAGACGATGTAATGACTGATATCAAACCTGCTATCAAAGCCTACAGCGAACTACAGGAAGCCTACGACTGGTTTAACGCAACGCTCTTTGACCGATCCTTGCCTGACTTGTTAATCACCTTACAGCGTGGCCGTAATACCTTTGGTTACTTCGCTCCTGAACGCTTTACAGGTGAATCGAGCATTTCAGAGCTGGCGATGAATCCTGATTATTTTGGTGGCCGTTCTCTGGCTGATACGCTCTCAACGCTGGTACATGAAATGGTGCACGTCTGGCAACACTATGCGCCCGTGAAAAAATGCCGGGGCGGTTACCATGATCGTGTTTGGGGCGGGAAGATGGAAGATATTGGGCTAATGCCATCTAATACAGGCGTACCCGGTGGGAAAAAAACTGGTCAGCAAATGACCCACTACATTATTCGTGGTGGCCGCTTCCAGAAAGCCGTCTATGACCTGCTAAAAAATGGCTTCTCAATCTCCTGGTATGACCGCTGGTCTACCGGTGCTGCTGTCATGTCGAAGATTAACGGCGATATACTCGATGACTGGCTGGCCGTCACTGATGAAAACGATACCGATCTGATTAACCGTCTCACCCTGACCGTCAGCAAATCACACCCTGAGTTAATGGCAGACGATGACGAGGCGACAGTGATGATTAAACCGCCGGTTAAGGGTACAGGCACCCGGACAAAATTCACCTGCCCTGAATGCGGTGTGAATGCGTGGGCGAAGCCCTCCGCCGTACTACTCTGTGGTGAGTGCGGGTGCACGCTTGAGGCAGCAGAATAAAAAAAACTATAAACCTATAATTATATAGTTATAGGTTTATATTTACTCCGGTATTCGGCTGCGCTACACTTCCGGTAACGGTATATTTTTATATAAAAATATTTATATAGGGGGTTCTATGACAGCGGTTATAGCTCTTGCTAACGGGAAAGGGGGCGTGAAAAAGTCCTCGATGTCGCGCGCGATCGCGACTGAATACACCAAAGCGGGGTGGGGTGTCCTCGGCCTGGACATGGATATCGATCAGGGGTCGTTCCTGGACTGGGGGCAACGCCGTTTGCGTAATGGCTTTGAACCGCCGGTAACCATCCAGGGCTGTGGCACCGTTTCTCAGGCAAAGAAACAGATCGAGTCAGGCCAGTGGGATTTGATTGTCATAGACAGTGCGGCATATGCCACCAAATCACTACTCAGCCTTATCGACATTGTTGATCTGCTGGTTCTGCCTACAGGGTTTAGCGTGGATGATCTCAGAACGACTGTGACGACTGTTAACGCCTTGCGAAATAAGGGGCATTCAACAGACAAAATGGCGGTGGTTTTTGCGGGGGTCAGTGAGAGTGAGAGTGAATATCGAGCGGCCGTAGAATATTTGCAGCCGTGCGGTGTGCCGGTCATTCCTGGCGCCATCCCGTTTCTGACATCGTTCAGTCAGGCTCAGGATAAGGGGCTGGCGCTTACTGAGTCTCCTTTTCCTGGTCCTCGTCAGAAAGCTGATGACGTTGTGCAGGGCGTTATCGACAGACTGACAACACTGACGCAATAGCATATAATAATATAATTATATTTATCTAGGAGGTGACATCATGGCGAACGTACCAGCAAAACCCCGCAACACCAAAGGCGAGCCACCGAGCCAGCAGGACACCGAACACGGCTTTAACCCGACCCGGAAAAGCGCCGACGGGCGCAAAGCCCAGCTGAATCTATATATTGATATGGAGCTGAAAAGAGAGTTTCGCTCGATTGCTGCGGCTAATGATATGAAGCATGGCGAGCTGTTTGAGGCTTACCAGGAGTTCTGGAAAAAGCATCACTGACACATCAGGTCACCCGGCATGCATGCCGGGTGATGGCCTTACTGCATATCGTTCAGCCACTTCTTCTCATTCACTCTCTTCTCCAGGTCGGAAAACAGTGCTCCCCGGGTAATCGTACCCACCATAAAAAGCGTCAGCAGCGCGATGATTGCTCTTGCAGATACCTCGGCCAGCGATGACGGCACCGGTTCTCCTGCGTGCTGTATAAGGGCTCCCATCGCAAAGTAGCAGATAAAGACGCAAATAAAGCCCAGAATCCCGATACGTGCCGCCCATTCCGCGAGGCGAAATAACCAGTATTTCACCGGCATCGACTGTTTCAGGTCGCGAATGATCAACGCATCGACTTTATGCGTCAGCGGATGAAATTTTGTTAAAAACATAGCTCCCTCGCCCATCAGCTAAAAACGTAAAAATAGAATTATATAATTATATGATTCTATTTGTGTTGGTTGCGCCACTTCCAGGGCTCAACCGGATTTGATGCAGACCACAGCCCGATTCTATGCTGTCTGGCCTCCTGTTCAAGCCTTAACATATTTTCATCACTGGCGCGGCCGTGATAACGGTAAGCCCACGCCATACCGGCTTTAACCTGCTCGGCATTGATATTGACGCCATTGATAACGACCGTTCCCAGCCAGCGGCCATATCTGTCTTTGTCCTGGGATTCTATCCGGCTGTCCTTTTGAGCGGCCAGATTAATCAGGTTCTGCTTTGCTTTTTGCCCGAAGGGCTGCGAGGACTCCGGCGCATCTATGCCGTTCAGGCGCACCCTGATCATCTCGCCACTGGTAAGAACCTGCACCGTATCGCCATCAATCACGCGAACGATACGGCCAGAAAAATCAGCCAGGCACAAAACAGGGTGCATCGATGCGAATAGCATTAAAACAGCTGCTGCACGCTTCATTTATGACTCCTTATAATTATATAAAAATATAAATTACCTAATCAGCTGGCGCTGATTTTTCCAGTTCTTCGATGGTGCGGAAAAGAAACATTTCCCGGTTCTTACCTTCAAAAGGCACGGGAACACTGTTTCTGACGACCGTTTTAATGCTGTCAAAAAGCCTGATGAGGGCGGTTTTAATCCTCTCATCCGGTGCAACGTACATGGCATAGTGCCAGCGTCCGGCATCACTGGCGGCCAGATGACTGTTAATGATGTTGATGTAGCGGGCGCGGGTTTTAAGCGAGCGTTCGGTTTCTACTGCGACAACAGCCCCGCTGTTTAATGTAATAATTCCATCGGGGCGATGACGAACGCCCGGATAACGCGCCTTAAATTCGCTCCGATCACCATTAATCCAGTTCTTCCCGCCCTTTTCCTCAAGGGCGATTCGCACACGCTGGTTAAGGAGCCGGTGCTCAAGCGTCCAGTACCTGAGTTTTCCGGGTTCGAAATAACCCGGAAAAACGTGATCATCAGCAGTGACTACCATTGCGAGCCCCTGCATTGTTATTCCCCATATGGTTATTTTTTGTTTTATACCAGGGATTTCATGCTTGATAATGAAACCCTCTTTTACAGCGCGGTTGAGTATCTTATATAAAGGGCTGTGTGCGTTCTTACTGAAACTGAGGACATTACGCAGTGTATTAAAGTCGGAATATGTTTCCTCCTTAAGAAAACTCAGAAGACTAAGCATTTTACTGGCTGACGCTTTTTTTCTTTCCGTTACGTCATGAATAAGCATTTTTTTCCTCACAAGTCGATAGATGGTCTTTCCTGCTCACTTTCATTAAAGGCAGGCGATGCGGATTTATCCTCAAAGGAAAGAAGCTCGATATACTTTTTCTTGGCTGGTATATGGTAAAGCTTGGTGGCTTTTGCCAGGTCATTTTGTGTGAAAACGAAGCCAACGAATTTAGGAAGGTTAAGCAGCATATTTGAATCGATATAGTATCTTTCAGCCTGCCTTATCATCCTGTCAGTATCCATTTTCTCAGTAAGAGATATATCAGTTGTGACCTTTCTCATTTCATCATCAACAAGAATAGAGCCCGTCATTCTTGCTACCCACTCTGCTGTATCAGGATCGCGCAGACGATAAACCAGCATGAATTTGCAGTTTTCAACCACAGAACCGGCAACGGCATCACCATCTAAATCTGCGGGGCAATCGTAAAGGTCTTTAATTGACTGGTGAGCCATTAATATATGCACGCCTTTATCCCTGGCTGCGCCTAAACCTTCCAGAGCAGGACGTGAGAGATGATATTTAAGTTCATCAAGGAAAATGGCAATTGGCCGGGGCTTCTCTTTTATCCTGTCTCGCGTCTCGGCGATTTGAATGAGTCGTGTGAGTATCATACGTTGAGCAGAAATAATTTTCTGGTTGCGCATTGAACCAATAATGTAACAGCAGCCGCCCTCGTCAAATATCTTTTTAAGAGAGAAGCCGTATGTGGCATTTATTGAGTTAACCAGCGCTATCTCTTCTAATTCACCATAGAATGCCGGGACATCTTCCTCCAAAGATTTAACAAAGTCTGTGTTAAATAAATCGCGGAGTGTCATTCCTTTTTCATAAATCGCGGATGTTTTTCTTGCTGCCCTGCGGTCAGCGATTCGATAAAAGTCTGCACCCTCTCCTTTTTTAGCCAGGCTAAAGCCTGCGTTAAAAAGTTCTTCCAGTTGCTCATGATTAATATCAGCTAAAAGGTCTAGCTGGAAATTAAGGTCATTAAGGTTTATCAGTGTGAACTCTTTCCCGGCAACTCGGCAGGCTTCACGGAGAACGTGCGGAGCCCATTCATCGTTTTTCGGGTCTTCAACAAAGACGCCTTCGTCTAATAAGATTGCCTGATAAAGAAGAACAGAGGCGCTTACACCTTTACCGGAACCGGTTGTACCTATCATATCTGCGTGCTGAGACTGAAACTCTTCAACCGTTATATATTGCGGGTGGTCATCTTTATCTAAGCCAATGAATACGCCTTTTGAAATGTCGATATAATCAAGTGGATTGTATGTAATGCTGTCAGGCAGCATTTCCTTTACTTCCCTTACGTCTGTTCTTGTATTTCTTTCCAGTTTGCTCTTTTTAATCATCCGGTGTTTAAGGTGGTCGATTTCCCCTGCCAGTAATCTGCGTGTCATTATGTGGAAAAATAAACCGATAAAGGTGAATGCAATCGTCAGCCCCCAGAGTACCGGCTTGAAGATAATATTGTTATCGAGAACTTTAAACAGGTAGCTTAAGCCCTGTATGGTAAGCGGTGATATTGTTCCGAAAATAAAGAAGAAGATAGACGCACACGCTACACTCTTTAACCAGAATGGTGCGTTTTTTCTTTCCTCCCTCGGTAGGTGGAATATAAAAGGAAGCGTAAGCCCTGCCAATATTGAGAGTATTACCGGGCTGTTTTGCAGCCATAAGAGAAAAACAGAAAAGGCGTCTGCAAAGCCATTAAGCCTTTGCACCAGATGTGATCCCATTTTATTTGCTCCGGGCGTAATGTCAGAAGAATGGGGGCGAATCATGGAGTCAAAGCATCGAGTCGCGGCGCGACTCCATACAATGACTCCATGACTCGACCCCATAAAACCCAAAAAGATCATGAGCGTCAGAGACGCTCATGCCCGTTCTGCGAGCTTTCGGGTAAAAGCCGACCAGTGGTCGTCTTCCCCCCGAAACCCGCGCAGGACGGGCAACGGCGTGTATCATTCCGGTCGGGCTGAACGCCCTCACTGCATGATACATGGGGGTAATGTCAGGGCTGGACGCCCTGCCAAAACCCCCAACGTCAAAAGCGGCACACCGTCGCGCGCTACGCGCGACCAACCCCTTTAAGACGCTGCGTTTAGCCTATTTTTCCTCGCAAGCTCGAAAAAATCGGAACGCTGCTTTAAAGGGGTTGGTCGCGCCTAATCGGTAATATCCCCCGCTGGGGCGGGTTATATTACCTGGCTGCGACGGTGTGCGGGGCAAGCCCCCCACAAAAAACGGCACGTGGGCGTGCCTTTTTGCTCGCTGGGGCGGCAAAATTTTTGCGGCTCCCCCCGGCCTGCTCAATTCGCTGTGGGCGAATGTTCGCAGGTGGGCGCGGTTCCTGAAAATTAGCAATTTCTTCGAAATTGAATTTTCTTTCCGCGTACCACTTCATTATTTTTCGTCTTAACAATTTCTTCGGAATTGAAGCCAAAATAATGAAGCCTTAAAATCCCGTCGCCTGTTAGTCTGTGTATTGTACAATACAATTTTGTTTTGTGTGATTACATTTGCTCGCGGTATATTTCAGCCCTGCACTCCCTTTCAGCTTCCAGTGCTTCACTGTAGGACGCATCATCAATTTTCGTACCTTTACTCTCGGCATAGCGTCTTAATTTATTTGCGTCAGCTTCATTAAGTTCTGAAAGATGATCGCGTAAAAGACCGATAAAACAGCTTTCGTATATTTCGTAATACAGCCCACAACCTCTGTGGGCTTCTTTTGATAACGTGTCATATATCAGGGCTACAGATATTCTGTCCTGATTTTTTGAGTGTATATTCTTAATGAATAAATCTTCGTTTATCATTTCGAACCTCTCTTATCAAAATGGATATGTCAGTTATCCTTTCACTCTGCCAAATTTTGAAAGGATTTTTCTTATTGATTCAGGGTCTGCGGCTTTGCACTCCCCTAAAAATTCTTTTCGCATATCGAATGTTTTACCTGGATTAAAATGATGGTGTTTTTTAAATGCGTTGATTTTAAAAAATGCGCGTTCTGCTGAACTGCATTCACTCCCACCACTATTACCTGTAGCTTTTCCGTACATGCAAAGAACAACTTCGCACGGGTCAGCGGCAAAGGAATAAATCGGCGTTCCTGCGGTCAGGCATAATACAGCCGCCGCGACAACGGTTTTTTTCATGATAAATCCTTATTAGATTGTGTTGCTTAAATGGATTGGCGAGAGAAATAAATAGTGGTTTCTCTGCACGTCAGGCAATTAAAGACAGGCTGGTATTCAATAACGCCTTTTGCGCCATTCTGGCGAAGCCAGTTTTTGGCATTAAAGAAATAAGTGCCGGATTGTGCAGTGACGACAATTCGTGTTGAATGGGCGACTGCGTAAAATACTGCTGGAGTCCATATTGTATCGTAGAAACTTTGTGCGCTGATTGATGATGTCCATTTACCGTTAACTGTCGGGGAAGGGACTATAACGTTATTATCACTCCATTGCGGTAAACTGGTATTTAATGGGTCAGCGGCTTTATCCCACTCCACAGGAACGGGAGGCGGCGGCGATGAACATCCGGTAACTATTGCTGCCAACATGATTACTTTAATTTGCTTTATCATGCTTTCATTTCCTCAAAATACTGGTTTCGATGAATTGGACGGAAATAGATGTCATTCATACGGCGAACATTTCCGTCTAAATCAATGCTCACAATCACGTCCAGGCTATCCAGAACCTTACGTAACATAAATGTATAGGGGAGCTGGGCGCACTGTGGATTTTCATAGCAACGTGTAATAAACCCATCTATAGCTTCTTTCGCTGATCCTGCATGAATGGAGGTCATACTCCCTTCATGGCCGGAACCTGTTATTTTAAGGAAGTCCCAGGCTTCCGCACCGCGAACCTCTGTTAATAAAATGCGGTCAGGGTTCATACGGTAATTCCAGCGTAAAAGGCTCGCCGGGGTAACGATAGAACCTTTTTCATCTGATGATTCTGACGGATAAAAAAGATGGACGTAGTTTTTATGGATAAAGAACGTGATTTCCGGGTTGTCCTCAATGGTTGATATCCGAAGATGTACAGGAATATACCCTATCAACATTTTCATATAGGTGGTTTTCCCGGTGCTTGTTTCCCCGGCGACCGCGAGAGTTTTACCGTACTCGACGCATTTCTCCATAAACAGAGGAATATTTTTTTTATTGTACAATGCAATTAATTCCTCGTCGTGCGTCTCCGTTTTTTCCTCGCCTGTTACCCGGTTATAAAATCCCGCATCGATGTATGACTGATGCGGGATTTGTACCTTCGATGGCTTACGGATGGTGATAGACACCGTATCGCGCTCACAGGCCGGGGGAACAATTACCTGGCACCGTTCGCCAGATTCCAGCGTGGCTGACAGCCCCGGCTTAATATCTTCGATATTGTCGCCGTGGTGCTTTGCCAGGCACCGGGCAAAGTTGTAGCAATCCTCATAGGACAAAGGAACGGCGTGCTGCTCCCATACGCCGTTGATTTTGGTATACAGCTCACCTGGACGATTGACGGCGATCTCCGTCAGGCCGGGAAGCTCCAGAAAGTTGCCAAAGAAACGCTGTTTATAGCGGTCGAGGGAAATATTCTTAGCGGTCATTTTTCAACCTCAGAGTATAGATGTTGGAAAAATCAATATCCTCGCCTGTGATTAGGTTGATGATCTCGCCCTGATTCTTATAGAGCGTTGGGGGAATATTGATGCTGTTCTCCAGCGTGGTACGTGCCATATCTGCCATAGCCTGGCGGCTGTTTTCCGTATAGTCCGTATTGCGGTCTTTTTTACCCGCGCTGTTGGATGCCCATGCGCCAATATCGGGGATCATGCCGACCATTAACGCGCCGCCGAACCGTTCCCAGAAGTGCGAATCTATCCAGCCATCAACGCCAGCCTCGCCCAGCTCGCCAGCCGCGCTGGTATCAACCAACGGGATATCGAGATAAGGCGGCTGGCGGGTGCGTAGCTTCGTCGCAATGATGAATGCCCGCCCTTGCCCGTGCTTCATACCTTCTTCCGCTATGGCGCGGTAAAGTAATGATGCGGTGGTGCCTTTCTCTATCAGCTTCGTGTTGCCGCTGGCGCTCCAGATGTCAGTAGTGACCGTGCAGCGAAGTTTCCCCGCCCGGTCAGATACAAAGCGGCGATCCAGTGAGCAGGGGATCGAGGTATTTTCCGGGATGTACAGGTCAGGGTTATAGGGTATGCGGCGCACTGGTGCGGGGCTTTGTCCCGGCGGCGGTGCGGCGGTATTTATGGCCGCGCTGCTGTCCTGTTGTCCGGTGGTCGTTGCCGATGTCAGCGTCATTTCCTGCTGCCGGGTTTTTACCGGGTTCTGTGTGGTGGCCGAACCATCACGGCGAACAAGGAAGCTGGCTTTGTTGAGTTCTGGCGGGGCGGCCGGAGCCACCTGCCCTGTTCCCCCCGTGCTGCTCTGGCCGTTATCCTGTTGCTCTGGCTCTTCTTCGGCTGTATCGGTGGACATACCGAGATCGTTACGCTGCCGGTAATCGGTTTTGTTCGTCTGCGGGGCTGTGTCCTGTTTCTTTTCTTCCGTAGGCTGCCACAGGATATTGCGATAAACCCAGTTACCACCCCATGCCAGGAAGATAAGCGCGACCGCGACAATGGCAAGAAAGGCGGTTGCTTTGCCCCGTTTGCGCTTTTTCAGCTTGTTAACGGCGGGTTGTACCGGGTCTTTCTCTTCGTCGTCCTGCGCATTGAGAAGCTCGGCCTCCCTTTTAGCGCGGGCTTCCCTCTCAAGCGTGGCAATATCATCCTCAGCGTGAGCCGGGGATGCCTGCGCTTCATCCGGCACAGGCACTTTGTTTTCGTCGTTCATATGCGCGTTTCCTTCTATAAAAATATTTTTATAGGTTAATTGGATTCCGGTTTTTCCACTCTTTCCACCTGCCGGGATACGGTGGAACCATCGGCAGCATGTACCTTGCCAAATCCGCTATTTTCCAGACCCACAACGGCATTACCGGAACGCAGTACCAGGCGTGGCGTCACCTCCTGAATCACCAGTACGGTGAAGTCGCCTTTCTTCTGGATACTGCTGTTAACCACATGCTCTTTGCCGTTCAGCTCTTTGGTGACGGAAGGAATGGACTTAGACGGGGAGAAGCCCACGAACGTAAAGCGGCCATCGTCGTAAGCAAAATCGGGAACAATGTTGAAACTACCTTTGCCCGGATATTTGGTGTAACTCCAGTTGCGGGGCGTCTGCGCCGAGTTCAGCGCTTTCTGGACGCTGGCCTGTTGCTGTTTCTGCTCCCACTCGCGCTGTCTGGCCGTCGCCTCCCGGCTCGCTTTGTCCCGTTCTTCGCCCGGATAGCGATAGCTCACCTGGAAAGCGGGTTGCTGTGCCGATTTATCATCGATGACGTTCAGCTCGACGTTGTACAGGCGCTTACTGGTTACAACCAGCATGTTGGTATGCCAGTCCCGGCTGTTCGGGGGTATCACGACCTGCGTTGTGTTGCCATCTTCTCCTGGCGCTCCCTGCGTGAGCGCGACGGGGCGAACATTGACCCGGTTTGCATCCGGCGTGGCTTCCCACGCCTCATCAAAGCCGGGTTTGGCGCTTATGACGGCCTCATCGTTATCAAAGACCAGCGTTGTCATAAAGCCGGGTTTGGTGTTAACGACGGTGACGTTCTGCGGGTTATAGATAACCTGCTGCACGCGGGAGTCATAGCGGCTTGCCTGTGGTATGGCCGCACCCCATGCCGTGCCGCACATCATCAGTGCCAGTGCGGAAAACGTTAACTTTTTCATCATTCACCTCCCCGGATTTCGCGGTCGGTCTGCCAACTGGTGACGGTAAAGCCGAAGTAGTTGATCTCGCGTTCCGCATCGCTCATTTCCTTGTCAGGGTCAGAATGGAACGTGAACCGGGCATCCCAATACTCGTTACGGGTGCTGTTATCAGCCAGACGGCGGATAATCTTCTTGTAGCGGATGGTGGCGACCCTGTCAGGGGCTGTTGCATCGGTGATCTGGTTGGACAGGATCTCCACTTTCACAGTGTGCGCCCCGTTTTTATAAACCTTGTCTGGGGCATTTTTCCCGGCGTAAAGCGCCAGATAGTCATCGTTTACCTGGGGGGAATTGTAGACCTGCACTGTCTCGTAATCGTCCTGCAAAGAGGGGTAGACATACCGCTCACGCACTTTGACGTAGTTTGCGGCCATCGCCTTTTGATAGGCTTCTTCTGCGGTCAGGCTGGTTTTTGATGTCCGGGTAACGTGTTCCACCCGTCCTGTGTGGTTATCCACGGTATACAGCTCAACGTCCGTCTGTTTCAGCGGCAACATCACGACCACGGCAACGAGCGCCAGTACTGCAATCAGCAGACCCACACCGCCAACAACAAAGCCGGCTTTTGTGGCGCGTTTATCCCGCTCAATCATTTGCTGCTCAAAGGTGCGGGATTCAGCAATTAATTTGTGTTCACTCATGACTGTTTAACTCCGCCATAATTTGAGGGGTGTTTACGGGTTCTCCCTTACCGCTAAAGGCAGAGGGAGGCGTGTTCTGGGCGCAGCCAGAAAGCGCGCACAGTAAAGCCAGCGCAATCAAGCGTTTCATCAAAGATTTCCTCAACTGAATTAGAAATATGAAAATATAATTATATTTTCATATGTTGGTGTTTCGGGGGGATGGAATGGAGACGCTGGCCTAGCTGTTGAACTTCTTAACCGCGGATTTTCTCGACTGTGCCAGCCTCCGCGCTTCGTTCCGGGCTATCATCTGCTCAATCGCGTATTTACGCGCTTTAGAAGCGTTATAGCCTAACTCACCTCCGGGCTTGCCGGGCATTCCAGCATTCGCATCCTTCCAGCCCTGAATGTTGTCCTGGGCGGAACGTTTGGTTTCTTTAACCGCCCCCCCGGCCAGCTTCCCGGCACCAAAAGCAGCAGCACCGATACCTACAGCAGCCAGCCCCTGCATGGATACGGTAGCACTCGCCCCGGCCAGTGCTGCGGCCAGTTTTGCGGAGAGATAAACCAATATTGCCGCACAGATACCCGCAAGACAGACTTGTGCTCCTAATTCAACAATCGTTGAACTGTCCGCGACCTTCGTTGCCTTGGTAAGGACTAGGTTTAAATAATTCACTACTATTCTTAAAGAAAGAGTTGAAAGCATAATGGTTAATATGGCTGCAAATATATTTTGTAGCCAGTTATTGAACATGGTGCGGAGAAAACCATACATAAGGCAAAATATAAATATAGGTGCTGTAATACTCAGTAATAAGATCATAATTTCCGCTATCATGGAAACAAACGCGGTGATAATCATTAAGACGAATATCCCAAGCCAGACATAAAATTGAGCAGTCATCCCCTCATCTTTTATATAAGTGGAATCATCCATGTCGTGTAATGTTTTACCTAGCACCTTTGCCTTATTCCATAAGGTGTCTAATAGCTGCCATATATTATCACTGCCAGAAAAACCCTCCTTTATTCCGTTTATGGCATCAATAACGCCATCGAGGTAGCCACCTAAATTAGCCACAAAGGACAGGATGATCGCCATCCTCATGATGTCCCACATCGTGTCTTCCATCGGCGTAGAGAGCTTCCCAGCCAGAGTCTGGTATCCACGCCACATGATGTAGATGGTAGCTGACGCTGCTGCCAGCCCCATCATCATAGAAGAGTACGACATCATTAATCCCTTTGTGGCGTCTGTTATTCCTCCTATCAGGTATTTCTCAACCCCAACAAAAAGACCGCCACTCATATATTACTCCTCTAAATTATTTAAGTCTGGAGTTGGTGCGTTTAGCTGCTTTATTTGATAGTGGGCTTCATTTGCATTCTTGCAGTTTTCAGAAGCATCACCACTCTTTTGGCACTTTTCATAAACGAGTTTTAATTCATCAGGGTGATCTTTATACCATTTTGTTGTTTTGGCTTCCTCTTTGCATCCAATAATAGAAAAACACAGGGTAAGCGTCGAAATTAAAATGATTTTTTTTGATAACATAAAAACCTCATAAATTATTAAGGTCAGCAGTTGGCGCGTTTAACTGCTGTTGGTTCCACTGTTTAACGCGCTCCGCCTCAAGCACTTTTTCGCGTTTATCTGCTGCTTTCACACTCATTTCCCATTGGGTGGTAAGCGTGTTCAGCATGACAGATTTTAGCTGAATACTGTTTGCAAGGTCTTGAGATTCTTTCGAATCTTTGGCTAAAGCCACCCTGTTGGAGAGGCTGTTGATTTCTCCCAGGGTCTGGCTTACCTGATTCTGGATCTCGTCGGTCTGCTCAAGCTGGATAGCTTTATTGATGACCTGTTGTTTGCACACGTTGGCATAACTCTCCGAGCGTTCGGTTTTGCAGGTATCAAAAATTTTATACTTTTCGTACAGCGTATCGAACTGCCCGGAGGAACCACCGGAGAGAAGCAAATCATTCAGAGCCTGTCCGGGCTTGCGTAACTTTTCGAGGTCGGCTTTCAGACTCTTGGCCTGGTCAACAAAGCTGGCAATATCACGAACGCCTGTGGCCGTCGCCAGTTGGTCTTTGTATGCCTGTATCTGGCTCTGGTAATGCTTCGCTGTGTCCATCCAGCGCTGCGCCTCTTTCAGCCATTCAGCCTCACGCAGCGGGTCAGCATCAACCAGTACGGGAATCCCTGCATGAGCCAGCGGGCTTGCAATGACGCAAGCCAGAATAAGGGTGCGAAAGCGAGTTTTCATCGTATATCTCCTTTGGGTCAGAGCGCTTTAGCCAGGTAGGTATCGAGCCATTCATGAGGCTGCATTCCTTCCCGGTAAATCGATTCGAATATTTCGAGGTTGGGGGCATCGCCGCTCATGACTTTGGTGTATCTGCCGATACCCGACAGGTCGAGCGTGACACGAGCGGCAAAACGTTTGGTATCGCCGCGCTTGAACTGATTTTTCACCACAACATACTGGCGGGCTTGCGGGTCAAGCCCTTTCACCACGTCGAACACTTCCGGTTCAAACTTCATGCCGTCAACATAGTGTGCGCGGTCGGCGTTGGGGTTCGCCGCCAGAATCTGTGTCCCGCACTGCTCAATCACTGCCGGGGCGATATCATCTTTGATTATCTCAGCCGGGGATTGAGTGCCGACGACCAGCATCCCGTTCAGCTTACGGATGGTTTTCAGCTTGTTATAAGCAAAGTCCTTAAACACCGGGTCGCGTAACCACTTCCAGAATTCATCCATGAAAATGACCAGGCGTCGCCCGTCAAGCAGGCTGGTAATGCGGTACAGCAGATAAAACGAGATTGGCGCACATACGCTTGCATCGTCCAGGAACTCCGTTCCGTCGATGCCGAAGTTATCGCAGTTGCTGATATCGAACGTGTCAGACTCGTTATCAAACACCCAACCGAACTCACCGCCCTGCGACCACTGTGACAACCGAATGCTAAGGCCATTTTCCTGGGCTTCTTTCGTAGCCGGCTCAGGCAAATTTTCCAGCATTCGGGTAATGCCGTAGACGCGATATTGTGGCTCGTCATTCATCACAGCATTAACCGCATCACTCAGACGGCGTTCATCGCGTGGGGAGATCGTCGAGCCGTTGCGGGTACAAAGGATTTTCATCAGTTGCTTGATGAAATTGATATTGCGTTTGGTTGCAGGCAACGAGAACGGGTTCCACCCTGTAGACTCACCACTGATAACCCGATAGTAACGGCCACCCAGCGCCCGGATGTTCATCTCTGCGCCCCGGTCTTTATCGAGGTAAACGGTTGTAAGCCGTTTGGTTTTGGCATCCGGGGAGAAGCTATCCTCGCGCCCGTATTTCTGCTGCATGATCTCAAAGAACGTCATCAACATGGTTTTACCCGAACCGTTCGTACCGAGGATGCAGGTACTGGCCGGGTTCTTCTCGTTGAATTCGTCCTTATCTGCCAGTGTGTTATGCAGGTTGATATAGTAGCCATCGCCTGACGGGGTGCGCAGTAAAGCCATCGCATACCCCCAGGGGGCTTTATCGCGCTTGCCCGGATAGAAATTATGGAGTGCGGCCAGCTCCACAAAATTCTGACTACTCAGCTCCCCTTTACGTGGCCGCAGGTTATAATTGCCTGGCAGTTGCGCCATATACGCCGCTGAAAGCGATATTTCAGCCGGAACAGGCGTTATCCCGATATTGTTCAGCGCGTTACTTATTTCGTTAGTATCTGCAACAAGGCTTTCCAGCGACGGGGAATACACCATGATGGAAAAATGGTGCTTTCCATAAGCGATTTTCCCCGATGTCAGCAGGTCAAGCGCCACATCCAGATCCAGCCGCTGGGAAACAGCATCGTCGTCGGCACTCATCAAAAGGCGACGGGTACGCTTAATGGCTTTTCTCGCTTCCTCGCGTGACATGCAGGTATAGGACTGCGTGATCACGTAATCGCAGGGGGCGTAAAGAAGGGAGTCCATCATCCCCGTAGCGGTTTCTTCGGAGAACTCCTTAATCTCCAGCCCACGGAAATATTGCGTACCGTTGGCGTGGTTTATCTGCCCGGACTCCGCCGAAAAGAACAACGCTGCTGCGCCCATTACGTCATAGGCCGGGGTGCGGGTAACGCGAACTTTTCGCCACTGGTGCGTTAACAGGTATTCATAGAATGCCAGTTGTGACGAAAACACCATTTTCCCTTCGGTAAATGTACCGAGAGAACGAGCACCATAGCGCGCCAGCGCGGTATCGAGCGTGCTTTTGATTTCCAGCATTTCCAGCAATGCACCGTCCAGCTCCTTTAATTTCTGGCTGTCTTTCATCCGTTTGCGTTCCGCTTTTTCAAGGCTGACAAATGGGCGATAGCAGACCGTCAAAAACAGGCGGTTACGCCGGAACGAGCCAACAGAGGCGTAGTAAAGACGGCTAACTTCATCGGCATACGGGTTGCCTGAATCTTGATGAAGATTGTCGGTAAACGTATTGCGGTCGTTATGTATATAGAAAGTAACGGGCATACCTTCGAATGAGCGGATTAGCCCGTGTAACTGGTTCGTCCCGAACTGGAGCGATTCGTCAGATTCGCAGTCGAACGGCGTTCCCATCAATTCCCAGGTGCAGTACAGATCGCTCTTAGGGGAACGAACCACATGCTGATGAATGTGCGATGAGTACGGGATGTACTTCTTGATGGTGGCACACTGATTTAGTTTCATGGCGTCGAGAAACTCCTTGATATCAACATCATCATGCTCAACGGGCATAAATGTTGTTGCGCCAAATAAACGGTTTGCTACCGGCTTTCCCTTCGCTCTCAGCCATACGGCAATCAGATTGAATCGCATCGGTTCATTTCTGGTAAGGGACTTCATCACCAGAAATTGCACAGGAAGTAAGAACAGGAGAGCGACGGAAGTCCAGATAGCAACGATGATGGTTACACCCGTGACAGCCAGCAGGGGCACCATTGGCACCCCCCACAGCGCCGCCGGGCGTTTCATTGCCTTGAGCAGCTTTGCCATATATTCAGCCTCTTAGCTCATCAGCAGAGCGCCGATTTCACTGCCTCCGCCAATTAAAATACCGCCAATGATGATGTAGCCGCACTGTGACAGGCTTTCACCTTTCCACAGGGTCTTATAACCAATCCAGATCACGGCCACGGTGATCGTGATGGCCGCCAGACCATGCAGCCCGCTGGATACCTTCTCCATGATGGTATTTGCCCGGCTAAAACCATCAGCGAACGCCGGACTAGCAGCAAAAACGCTCATGGCCGGAGCCAGAACATAAGCAGATGCACGGCTGATTAATTCCTTTACCTTACTGAAAAGTTTCATTTTTCTTCCTCTTTCGTTGTTACATCGCGATTTCCGCGCACAACCTGCGCGGGGTAATAGACGGTGGCCGCCTTTTTCTGGCGGAGTTGAGCCGGAACGCCGCGAACGATCGCCCCCGGCCACACCACGCGCGGGCGCGTCGGCGCATCCACAGGCGTAGCTTTCAGGGTGGCCGCTGGGGTTGCGATATCATCGCGGGTGCCGGGAACGGCATAGCGGGTATCCGCCGGAGAGTAGCCAATCCGCTGTACATAGCTCGTCTTTGAAAAAGCGGGTTCCTGCTGTTGCCCGGTACTGAAATTGCCGGAGTAGTAGCAGCTCAGCGCCCTTTTCAGGGTGCCGCCCCGCTGGTAGCAGTCGGTGATGATTTTTTCGTAGACGGAAAGATTGGTGCAGGGATTGAAAAGGTCAGTGGCGGTGACGCCGTAACGTTTAAAATTGGTGCTGGTTATCTGCATCAGGCCAACAGAGTAGCGGCGACCTTTCGCCTCAATCTGTTTTGTGATGCTGACTGCATCCTCCTTACTTTTAGGCATGTGAGTAATAAAGCCTTTATCGCCGGGTTTTCGTTCGGGCTTAGGCACGATCTCAGCGATGGCATAGGGGTTATAACCGGACTCCACCCTTGCCACATCGAGGGACGTGGACGGGTGAACGGTGGCGGCACACTGCATAGCCACCGCCAGAAAAGTAGTGGTGGAAAGCATGGCAACCTCAGAACAGAAAACTGGTGATCAGCCAAATCCAAATGATGAACAGAACGAACAGCCAGCCAGCGAACGCAAGCCAGGCAGTGAGATTCTTCATTGTGCTGTCTCCCTGTTTTAACTAACAGGAGCAGCCTGCGGCGCGGCGTCATCTTTAGGTTCGAGGAGTACCAGCTTGCCGGAAACGGAAATACCGGGCGTGATCATGATGTTCAGCCCCGGCTTGCCGTTGTGTGCGAAGGCCGCACCGACTTTCGTCCAGTACGTATTTTTTTCGCCGTTCTCGCCGGGCTGGGTTTCCTGCGTGACGTACACGTTATAGGTGGGTTTTCTCATTGCATTACTCCTTCTGTTTCTCTGCGAGTAGCTGCCGGAGCAGCTCGGTACGGGCTTGCTCACCAAATTCATCCATCAGGAACTGGAGAAAGGTGCTTGGCCGGATATTTGATTCAGACAGGTAGCTGATTTCACGGGCTTGCTTTGCTAACTCCTGATAGCGCTTTTGCCCGATGTAAATAACAGCCGTGCTTGATTTGCCTGGTACGCTTTTCGGCATGAGGTAAAAACTCCTATGAAAAAAGCACCGCAGCTTATGAAGCCTGCGGTGCAAGGGAGGTCAGGTTGTGGTTAGTGGTATTGGTTCTGGAGTAGTTTTGAAAAGGCTACCTGGCGTTGGAGCGGAGACCTTATCAGAGAGAGTTCTTGGATTTTTGCCAGCAAATCCGGGGCAATATTTCGGCACTCGATAGGGCACTGTTGCAAATAGTCGGTGGTGATAAACTTATCATCCCCTTTTGCTGATGGAGCTGCACATGAACCCATTCAA
>OKWZ01000157.1_pt1 | contig 30132 bp, 30 predicted proteins | sample 1607111 | NCBI WGS metagenome assembly OKWZ01 (sample SAMN07501042, study PRJEB24779) | human gut metagenome | reverse complement strand
CGTCGTATTTCTTTAGGTTTAAAACAATGTAAACCTAACCCATGGACTCAATTCGCTGAAACTCACAACAAAGGCGACAAAGTTACTGGTAAAATCAAATCAATCACTGATTTCGGTATCTTCATCGGTCTTGAAGGTGGTATCGACGGTTTAGTTCACTTATCTGACATTTCTTGGAATGTTGCAGGTGAAGAAGCAGTTCGTAACTACAAAAAAGGTGACGAAGTTTCTGCAGTAGTATTAGCAGTAGACGCAGTGAAAGAACGTATTTCTTTAGGTATCAAACAACTTGAAGATGATCCATTCAACAACTTCGTAGCAGTTAACAAGAAAGGTGCAGTAGTTTCTGCAACTGTTGTTGAAGCTGATGCTAAAGGTGCTAAAGTTGAATTAGCAGGTGGCGTTGAAGGTTATATCCGTGCAGCAGACTTAACAAATGAAGTTGCAGCAGGTGATGTAGTTGAAGCGAAATACACCGGTGTTGATCGTAAAGCACGTATCGTTCACTTATCTGTAAAAGCGAAAGATCAAGCTGAAGAAGCAGCTGCAGTTGCAAACGTGAATAACAAACAAGAAGATGTTGCTATTCCAAACGCAATGGCTGAAGCTTTCAAAGCTGCTAAAGGTGAATAATTAATTCACATAAATAAGGCTGGGTCATTGACTCAGCCTTATTACTAACAGCTATAATTAACAAGGATTTAGCGGTAATTTATTATGAACTAATGCATTACCTGTAAGTCTTAATAACAAGTTTAAGTATAAATTTAAAGGAGAGTTGACGATGACTAAATCTGAACTAATTGAAAATCTATCAACAAAGCACCCAACTTTATCCGCAAAAGAAGTAGAAGGTATTGTAAAGGATATTCTTGAACTCATTGCACAATCTTTAGAAGAGGGTAATCGTATTGAAGTTCGTGGTTTTGGTAGCTTCTCTTTACACCATCGTCAACCACGAGTTGGCCGTAATCCTAAAACCGGTGATTCTGTAAAATTAGATGCTAAATCTGTACCGCACTTTAAAGCGGGTAAAGAATTAAAAGATCGCGTAAATGTTTTTGCTTAAACATTCAATCGATATCAATAAAACGACACTTAGGTGTCGTTTTTTATTACAAATTTTGGCATAATGAACCCATTCTTAACAAAGGAGATTGTGATGATTAAATATATTCTCGGACTCATTATTGTATTGGCTATCGTACTTGTTGCGGTAACTATAGGGGCAAATAATGATCAAGTAATCACCTTTAACTACATTGTTGCTGAAAGCCAATTCCAACTTTCAACATTAGTTGCAATTTTATTTGGTTTTGGATTAATTTTAGGTTGGTTAATTACAGGATTTTTCTACTTAAAATTAAAATTCAAAAATATGTCGTTAGCGCGTCAAGTTAAACGTCAAACATTACAAATTAACGAATTAACGACTACTCGCGATAAGGCAGTATAATGCTTGAATTACTCTTTCTGCTTCTGCCAATAGCCGCCGCTTATGGTTGGTATATGGGGCATCGGAGTGCCAAGAAAGATCAGGAAGATATTAGTAATAAACTCTCCCGTGATTATGTCACGGGGGTCAATTTTTTGCTTTCTAATCAAACGGATAAAGCCGTTGATTTGTTTCTTGATATGTTGCAAAAACAAGAAACAGAAAATGAAATTGAAAGCAACTCTCAATTTGAAGCTGAGCTAACGCTCGGTAACCTTTTCCGTTCTCGAGGCGAAGTGGATCGTGCTTTAAGAATCCATCAAGCCCTCGATCGTAGTCCCAATTATTCTTTTGAACAAAAATTATTAGCTAAACAGCAACTTGCTAAGGATTTCATGGCGGTGGGTTTTTATGACCGTGCGGAAGCCCTTTACATCATTATGGTGGATGAACCTGAGTTCGCTGAAAATGCGCTACAACAGCTTTTAGTGATTTACCAAAAAACAAAAGAATGGAAAAAAGCGGTTAATATTGCAGAAAAACTAGCCAAAATTTCCCCTAAAGAAAATGATGTGGAATTAGCACAATGTTATTGTGAATATGCCTTAAGTGGTGAACTTGAAAGTGCGGTCGAAAAACGCAGTATTTTACAAAAAGCGTTGAATGTATCTCCAACCAGTGTGAGAGCATCAATGCTGCTTGCGGATTTAGAAATGGCAGATAAAAACTACCGTCAAGCCATTCACTTTTTGGAGAATATTCTTAATCAAAATCCAATTTACATTGGAGAAGTGTTGAAAACACTCAAATATTGTTATGATGAATTAGGAGAGAGAGATAACTTTGAGTTATTCTTGATTCGAGCCAGCCAGCAGATTAACAATACGAAAGTAGATTTGATGTTAGCAAGTGTGATTGAAGAGAAAGATGGCAAGAGTGCAGCGCAATCAAAGCTTTATCAACAACTCACAAAACATCCAAGTACATCTATTTTCCACCGTTTTATTCAATTCCAAATTGATGATGCAGAGGAAGGACGAGGTAAAGAAAGCTTAATTTTACTACATAAAATGGTAGGTGAGAGAATTAAGCAAGGCTTTGGTTATCGTTGCTCTAATTGCGGTTATCAAACCCATAAATTAATGTGGAATTGTCCTTCTTGCAAACAGTGGGAAACCATCAAACCTGAACATAATTAATTGACACAGTGAGGTAAAATTATGAATAGCAAAGTAATCGTTGCATTGGATTACGAAACGGAAGCACAAGCGCTATCCCTCGTGGATCAAATTGATCCAAGCTTATGCCGTTTAAAAGTGGGTAAAGAAATGTTTACTACACTGGGAACCAGTTTCGTTAAGCAATTACATGAGCGTCAATTTGATGTTTTCCTCGACCTAAAATTTCATGATATTCCTAATACTGTGGCAAGAGCTGTGCGTTCTGCGGCTGATTTAGGCGTATGGATGGTTGATGTCCATGCTAGCGGTGGTTTAAAAATGATGGAAGAGGCGAAGAAAATTCTCGAGCCTTATGGAAAAGATGCACCTCTATTAATTGCTGTAACGGTATTGACCAGCATGGAAGATTTGGATTTATTACAAATCGGTATTAATTCTTCACCACTTGAACATGTTTTACGTCTTGCGCATTTAACACAGCGTGCAGGATTAGATGGGGTAGTTTGCTCACCACAGGAAGTAGAGATTTTACGTAATACTTGTGGTCCTGATTTTAAATTAGTCACCCCAGGGATTCGTCCAATTGGTAGTGATTTTTGTGATCAGCGTCGCGTCATGACACCAGCAGCAGCTATTCGATCTGGTTCTGATTATTTAGTGATTGGTCGTCCAATCACTCAAGCTGAAGACCCAGCTGAAGTGCTTCGTTCAATTAATGCATCAATTGAGTAATATGACTGAGAGTACTTTAGTATATTCTACCGAAGTGGGTCGAATTAAAGAGCAAAAGCAGCCGATACAACGCCCTAAGGGGGATGGTGTGGTTCGCATTCAAAAACAGACCAGTGGTCGAAAAGGTGCGGGCGTCTCAGTGATTACTGGGCTAGATTTATCCGATGATGAATTAAAAAAATTAGCCGCTGAACTTAAAAAACGTTGTGGTTGTGGTGGTTCAGTTAAAGACGGCAATATTGAGATTCAAGGTGAAAAACGCGATTTACTTAAACAACTTTTAGAACAAAAAGGGTTTAAAGTAAAATTATCAGGTGGTTAAGATAAGATAAAAAATCCATCTTCAATTGAAGATGGATTTTTTCATTATTAGCCTTCCATAAAGTTTGGTTGGTAAGCAAAGAACATTGCACCTAAGAAACTTAACAAGGCAAATGCCAGAAATGCACTGTTTGGATTGACCGCTTTACGACTAAAATATTTAGCCGAGAAGAAGATATAAAGCACAAGCATGATGATTTTCATGACCAACCAGCTTTGTAGCTGATAACCGACCAAGAAGAAAATCGTTAAGCCGCTTGCAATTAAAAGTGTATCAACTAAGTGTGGCAAAATTTTTAGCAGTTTAATTGCGTGCCAATTTTTCCCACTTAATTGCATTCCCCCACGGATAATTAATAATCCTAAACTTAAAAATGCACAAACAATGTGCAAATAAATTAACATAATCACTCCAGATTTAAAAGGAAAGTGCGGTCAAAAGTGACCGCACTTTAATTTCTTATTTTGCAATACGCTTATATTTAATACGATGTGGTTGTGTTGCGGCTTCACCTAAGGTTTTCTTTTTCCACTCTTCGTAGTCAGAGAAGTTACCCTCATAGAAAGTGACTTTACCTTCATCACCGTAATCTAAAATATGAGTTGCAATACGGTCTAAGAACCAACGGTCATGGGAAATTACCATTGCACAACCAGGAAATTCTAAGATCGCATTTTCTAACGCACGTAAAGTTTCAACGTCTAAGTCATTAGTAGGTTCGTCCAATAACAGTACGTTACCACCACGTTGTAGAAGTTTCGCTAAGTGTAAACGACCACGTTCACCACCTGATAATTCACCCACACGTTTTTGTTGATCTACGCCTTTAAAGTTAAAGCGGCCAACATAGGCACGGCTTGGAATTTCAAAGTTACCAATAGTGAGAACATCTTGTCCGTTAGACACTTCTTCCCAAACGGTTTTCTTGTCATCCATTGAATCACGGAATTGATCCACAGAAGCAAGTACAACAGTTTCACCCATCGTAATTGAGCCGCTATCAGGTTGTTCTTGGCCTGAAAGCATACGGAAGAGGGTTGATTTACCCGCACCGTTCGCCCCGATAATACCTACGATAGCCCCTTTTGGAATGCTAAATGATAAATTATCAATTAAAGTGCGGTCGCCATAAGATTTGGTTAAGTTCTGAACTTCAATCACTTTATCACCTAAACGTGGGCCAGGTGGAATAAAGAGTTCGTTGGTCTCGTTACGTTTTTGGTATTCTCCAGAGTTCAGTTCATCGAAGCGTGCCATACGAGCTTTGCTTTTCGCTTGACGACCTTTAGGATTTTGGCGTACCCATTCTAACTCTTTCGCAATCGATTTTTGGCGTGCATTTTCAGCAGCTTGTTCTTGCTCTAAGCGTTTCTCTTTTTGCTCTAACCAAGAAGAGTAGTTACCTTCCCAAGGAATACCTTCACCACGGTCGAGCTCTAAGATCCAACCTGCAACGTTATCTAAGAAGTAACGGTCGTGGGTAATCGCCACAACAGTACCTTCGTAGTCATGTAAGAAGCGTTCTAACCATGCCACAGATTCCGCATCTAAGTGGTTGGTTGGCTCGTCTAATAAGAGCATATCTGGTTTTTCGAGTAATAAACGACAAAGCGCCACACGACGACGCTCACCACCAGATAAATGTTCGATTTTGGCATCCCAATCTGGTAAACGTAATGCATCAGCCGCACGTTCTAATTGGTTATCTAAATTATGTCCATCGTGTGCTTGAATAATCGCTTCAAGGTTTGCTTGTTCTGCGGCTAGTTTATCGAAATCCGCATCAGGATCTGCATAAAGTGCATAAACTTCATCTAAACGATTCAGTGCATTTTTTACTTCAGAAACAGCTTCTTCTACCGCTTCACGGACAGTTTGTTGCGGATCAAGTTTTGGTTCCTGTGGAAGATAACCAATTTTAATACCTGGTTGTGGACGCGCTTCACCTTCGAACTCTTTATCCACGCCAGCCATAATGCGTAAAAGAGTTGATTTACCCGCACCATTTAAGCCGAGCACCCCGATTTTGGCACCAGGGAAGAAGCTTAAAGAAATATCTTTCAAAATATGACGCTTCGGTGGCACCACTTTGCCGACACGGTGCATCGTATATACAAATTGCGTTGACATAATTTTCTCGATGTTATGAATAAAAGTGCGGTTATTTTACTTGATGTTTAGGGAATAAGCTATTTGAAAGGCAAAAAAAACCACCCATACAGGGTGGTAGGAAAGTAGTTTAGCTATATTTATGATTATTTTATTTAGGAACTTTATGAATATCAAGCAATCACTTGACGAAACAGATAGTACATAAATTTCAGTTATAAGGGAAATGCGAATGAATCATTTTTTGATAAAAATCAATAAAATCATGGGATTTTTTACTTTTAGACTGATTTTTATTCGATTTTGATTGGGAACTGCTTGTGATAAAATCTGTCTATTCAATCATTTAGCCACTCTTTTTTCTTATTTATGTTTAAAAAATTACCTCTTGGATTATTGCTGATTTCGCCTTTTTCAGCACTAGCGCATCCCCACGCATTCATTGATATGCAAACGAAACCCTTAGTGAAAGATAATCAATTAATTGGTTTCTCGACGCAGTGGTTACTGGATGAAGCCAGTTCTTCAGCTGTCCTGTATGATGTGAAGCAGGCAAAAGGGGATAAGGCTGCCCAACAGAAATTAGTTGATGAAGTCATGGCGAACGTTGTGAATGAACATTACTTTAGCTATGTCTTTGATAAAGAAAATCATAAAATTAAATATAAAAAACAGCCTGAAAATTATGGTATGCGTGTGAAAGGGAATGAGGTGGAATATTATTTTGATTTTCTTTTGGCACAGCCACAGGCTTTGCAAAATAACGAATTTACGCTGATGACTTATGACAGTACCTATTATGTGGCAATGCGTTATGCTGAAATAGGTAAAAGAGCGGTTGATTTTTCAGCACTTCCTGCAAACTGCAAAGGAGAAGTGCTAGAACCTAATGTCGATGAAAAAATTAAATCCTACGCTTCATCATTGGATAAATCTCAAAAAAATGAAGATGATTCTCTTGGTGTATTGTTTGCGCAGAAAGTAAAAATTAAGTGTGAATAAAAATGAAGTTAAAACTGACCGCACTTTTTATTGGTTTATTAGCGATTATCTTCGCATTATTACCTTGGCTGTTTGTGCAAGTTGCTGATTGGCAAAAAGCCTTTAATCAGTTGATTTCTGAAAATCTCCATCAGATTCAAGCACATTCATCAACGGCAGGATTGTGGTTGATTTTTGCCGCCTTTTCTTATGGTGTATTACATGCATTAGGGCCGGGGCATGGCAAATTTATTATCGCTAGTTATCTTTCTACGCACGAAAGCCAACTTAAGACCAGCGTACGCTTAAGCTTGCTTTCCTCTCTTATGCAAGGTTTTGTCGCCGTTGCTGCAACCTCCATTGTGGTGGTGATACTTAATCTTTCCTCTAAATATTTTAAACTTAGCCAGTTATGGCTGGAGCGTAGCGCTCTAATTTTATTAGTGTTATTAGGGATTTATTGGATTGCTCAAGGTCTGAAAGGCTTAAAGAAAAAACAATCTTTTCGTATTACATCGATCCAATCATTACCAAAACAGATTGGAACAGCTTCGCCTTTTCGATATGAGCAAGGAAAAGTAAGCCAAACACAGTGTAGCTGTGGGCATCAACATCTACCGAATAATCAACAGCTTAAGCAATCAGGTGATTTAAAATCTCAGCTCTTAGTGATTTTGACTATTGGTATGCGACCGTGTAGTGGCGCTATTTTTGTGCTCTTTCTCGCTTATATGCTGGATCTTTATTGGTGGGGAATTGTAGCTACGTTTGCCATGTCTCTGGGCACAGGATTAATGCTTTCACTTTTTGCTGCGTTAGTACGCTATGCGAGAAATGTTGCGACTCGCTTAGGCCATTGGTATGGTTTAGCGGGTTCTAATCAAAAAGGCGAAGCCATGATCAAATGTATTGCGGGTGCAATGATGATTTTTTTTGCACTAAGCTTGTTATATGGCACGATGGGGGCTGTAACAGGTGGGGCAGCCTTATTTGGTGGATAAAGAAAAGGGCAGCGTTTGCTGCCCATTTATTTGAAAATAGATTATTCAACCCAAGTGACGATTTCTTCAATTGGTCGACGAGATTTTTTGGTAATGTCTCTCGCGCGATAACCAAATGTTGCTGCCACAGATACGCCCCATTCATTTGGATCAAACAGACCTTCAGCGGCTAAAACTTCATTCATTTTATCGTAGTTAAAGCCTTCAATAGGGCAAGAATCTATACCGATAGCGGCAGCACCAGTTAGCATATTCGCTAATGCAATGTAGGTTTGTTTGCTTGTCCAGTCAAATAATGCACGCTCGCTTTCTGCGGTTTTCATTTCAACTTCTTGTAAGCCTTTATATTTTTCCAAGGCTTTTTCTAATTGCTCGCCTTGTAAACCTCTACGCACCGCAACATCACGGAAGAAAGGCGTGTCATATCGAGCATTCTTCTTAGCAAGAATGATCACTAAATGACTACAATCATCTAATTGATATTGCATGCCCCAGCTAAAAGGTTTGAGTTTATCGCGTAATGCTTTATTTTGAATAACTAAGAATTTCCATGGCTCAGAGCCGACAGAGCTTGGTGATAAACGAGCAAATTCTAAAATTGCCGCGAAATCATCTTGGCTAATTTTTTTATTCGGATCGTAATAACGTGTGGAGCAGCGATTTTCAAATACCTGAAGCATTTGTTCGCGTGTAATTTGACTCATGTTTTCTTCCTCTTAACATTATCTAATTTGTAATCTTTTGACCGCACTTTAGCGCTCTTTCCAATATCCAATCCACTCTTTGAGTAATTGCATATTTTTAGTAATTGCACCACCTTGCGGAATAAAATGCATCATATTGAGTCCGTAACTGTCGGGCGTAATGCCTTCACCTACACTTGCAGGTAACACATCAAAGCCTTGCTGTTGGAATAATAATTTTGCACGTTGCATATGCCATTCATTAGTGACTAAAATAATTTTATGAATACTTTCTTTCTCCAATATCTGTTTGGTGAAAAGGGCATTTTCTTTGGTGGTAAGGGCTTTAGGTTCAATCCATTTGGTTGGCACATTAAAGAAGTTTTGGAGTTCTTCTGCGGCGATTTTTGCCTCAATAGCGCCTGTTGGGCTCGCTCCTGTAATTAATAATGGCAAGTGCGTTTCTTTTTGCAAGAATGCTGCATAACGCAAGCGCTCAAGTTGAATAGCGGTTGAAGCTAATGGCGCATAAAGCTCTTTGCTATCACGTAACCCACCACCCAGTAAAACGATCGCTTGAGCTTGTTGATAATCTTGCAGTGTTAAATGATCTTCAGTAATGAGACTGTCTTTAAGTACTTGTGCAGTGTAAGGAATGCTTAAAAGATAGAGTAGAGAGAAACCAAGTGCGGTCGAAATTCGGCTTAATTTTTTAAAATTGAATTTAGCTAGAATAATTGAAAGTCCCCATAAAATTAAAATATTAAATGGGGGGAGAATCATAGCGGTAATGAGTTTTTTCAATTCAAACATTATTTATCCAATTCAACGAAATCTAGCTCTTTTGTCCATAATTTCGCATAGCTACTATTTTTGCCATAAGAGTTATCGCAAACACGATTTGGAATTTCTAACAAGCAAGAGAAAATATGACCATGTAAGCGAGTTGTGGTCACTTTGTCGTTCGCTAAGAATACTTGTGCAACACGTTTTACAATGCGTTGAGTATAGGCATACCAGAATTGATGGCAGAGATCTTTTAGCCAACTTAAACCAAATTTATTGGCCATTTTACTCATTCGCCAACTTAATGCTAAAACCACATCATCTTCGGTTGAAAGAATGTCTTCCCAGTCTTTTACATTGCTGTTAGCAGGCAGTTGCGCTAGGATATTTTTCTCTACATCACTTGCTTCAATGTCTTTACGCAAGAAATAAAGTTGTTCCCCCGTTGTGCCTTGCTTGGTTTCCATCGTGCCATAAAGCTGATGCGCCATATCCGGTGATAAATAAACATGATCAGAAAATTGTGCAAATAAGTTCTCCGTTCTTTCATCGCGAGCCAGTAGATGGCAATCACTGTGGCTACGGAAAAGTGCGGCTGATTTTTGCAGATTTTCTTCGTGCTTAAAATAAGCGGTTTGTGGTAACACAATAATGCGATTATTCGGAAAATGCGTCACCATTTCTTCACGGATTTTTTGATGCTGCGGATAAAGATCACCAAAGTTGCCGCCACCATGTAAAAGGATGGTGGTATTCGGTGTAATTTTTGCTTTGACTTCTTCGAGATCTAAATCATATTCGCAACGTTTTAAGGTCACGTTAATGTGGTGATCTTTAAAAAATTGCTCGGTTCCATGATAGATCAGCAAATCGCCCACGTTCAAATGAAGCGGGTAGTCGAAATAGAATACATCGTTTTTATCTTTGATTAGTTCGACAATAGGATTCAGTTTGTTTTTTAAATCAATAAGGAGTTGATTCATTTTTTTACTCTTTTCTTTAAATAGCTAAACAAGAAATTTTTTTCTGCTGTGTTTAATCCGAAGATTAAGATGACACAGATTAATACCATTTCTAAGATGATGGATTGTCCAATAAATTCCAATAAAGAATAGCTGCGGGTGGTATCGGATATATAGATGGTACCTAATAGCAGGCCAAACACCACGCCGACATTCACTAAATATGAGACAAATTCTTTGTGGTTAAATTTAATTTTTTTATTAATAAAATATAATCGATAGAGTTGTGAGATGACCATCGTACTAAATTTACCCACAAAGGCAAATACTGGATTATAACCTAGTGTGAACAAATAATAAGCCAAAGGCACCGTACAAAGATCGATTAATGCGACGATGATATTGTATTGTTTTACGGTGGATGTGCCAATGGCTAATGCACTCATCCAAAATGCCCCTGCCATCGCACTGATCAATAAGCAAGCAATAATAGCTTGTACAAGTTGTTCAGTATATTGCGGAAGATGATCGCCTAGCCAGAATGTCAGTAAGGTATGGGTGAAATATAATACAGGCGCAGAGAGAATTGCCATTAAATAAAGTGAATATTTTGAAATACCAAGAATTAATTGGCGATTGCGATCATAATCTTTTGCTGCATAAGACTGAACCAACTGCGGATTAGCCGCCATTTGGAAATTATTCACAAAGCTATAAACGGCACCTTCTACTTGGGTCGCAATGGCGACAGCGGCGTTGACTGCTACACCAAAGAATAAGTTAGACACCATATTCAAGCCTTGGGTCGAATCCACATAGGCAACTTGTCCCATGAGCATCCAACCAGAAAAACTCACCATTTCTTTGGTTTTGCTTAAATCTTTATATAAACGGAAACGTGCAGCTTCTTTGAAATAATATTTAGTGAATAACACATAAAGAGAGAGCACGATTAAACTGACTGAAAGCAATAAGCAGCCATAAGTAATTAACTTATCGTAATGTGTGATGTGGCTTAAGATAAAAACAGAAGTCAGTTTTAAAATGGTTTCACCTAATCCCAACCACGCATAGAATCCCATTTTCTCATGGGCAACAATCATGGCATTGAATGGCACCTTGATGATTTCAACAAGGGCAATAATTAATGCTAATTGGTAAACAATATTTGCGGCTTGCAAGCGTTCAGCGGGGATCACCAATTTGTGATTTAAAAACCATAAACCGACGGTTTCGGCTAACACGAATACGATAAAAATAATGAGTAGGTGATTTAAGATGCTAATATTAAAGACTTTATTGACACGTTGAATGTCATTCGAGGCTTTTTCTACGTTAATAAAACGCTGAGTGGTGGCCGTCATTGTGCCATTAAAAAAGGAAAATAAGACCACCACACCCATCACAATGTTGTAGATACCAAAATCTTCCACACCCAATACCTGCAATACCACACGAGAGATATACAGCATCGCCCCCATGTTGAAAAGCATTCGGATGTACAGAAATAGCGTATTTTTTGCAATGGTTTTATTTGACATTGTGAAAATGGAATTAGAAAAATTGGGGGAATTATAGGGGGGATTGGGGTGTGTAGCAAGCATTGTGCAAGTTCTAGGTATTCGTATAAGATTTAGTGAAAAGAAAAATCTCAAGTTAAAAACTTGAGATTTTGATATCACGAGACTAGCATGCATTACTATGTGATAGGTTTATTATATAAATTTATACTGAAAGAATTTTTTTAATCTATCTAGTTTATAAATTAATCCTCGGATTGCAGTATCTCTGATATTCTTATCATCTGAAACAAGTTGATCTGTAATTACTTGTTTTACTTCTCTTAGCTCATTCCATGGATAGGCATCATTCTTTGATAATTCTTTAATTTCTAAACATTTAGATTGTAATCTTTTATGAAATGCCACCATTAGGTGAAAATCAACTTCATCATTTAAGTTAGAGTTTCTTTTTTTGTGAATATTTATAGCTTCTGTAAATACTGAATCACATAATTCAGCTAATTTTGAAAGCTCTGAATTATAAGTTGTATTTCTTAAATTTCTTGCCCCTAATATATATCCTATAGGCAAAGCAATAACTGAAAAAATGAGGGCAAGGAAAGCTATTTTATCTGAAAGACTCATCTACTGTCCTTTTGACATTTGTATTCCAATTTCTTTTTCTACATAGTTTTTGATTTCGTAAATTATGTCTGGGTCATCTTCTGAAACAAGGTTATTCACTATATTTAAAATAACTTCAGCCTCAATTCCTTTTCGAATTGCACCGCCAAAGGTTTCTTCTAAGAATGAAGAACCGTATCCCTCTGTTCCGTCCAAATTTAGAATAAGAGAAGGATCTTTTCTAATAGCAGGAATTAATATGGTATCTCTAAATTCCTCACCACTTGCTTTTCCATCTTTAATATAGCGTGGGCCTGGATATTGGCTAAAATCTTTTACATAAATAGTTTGCATCATTATTCCTTAATCTTCTTGAATGGGGATATTCCACTGGACAACAGTTCCGTCAATAGAGTATCTAGATTCTTTGGTTAAATCAGGCTTACCTTTGCCATTATACACATACATTCCACGATTTGAATGAATTATTAATCTACTACCAGGTGTTTTATCTATAAATGCTCGAATATCACTACCACCTTTCCCTCTGTGACCTAACCCTGTTCTAGTTTCTTTAATTAGTGTTGATGCTTTTATATACAAACAATCTTTTGTTGGTTTTCCAAGTTGTTTTAGTTTATTCCAAATTGCAGAAAGCACATTGGCTTTTTGGGTTTTTTCCAGAGTATTAGGAATACCGTGTCCTAAATCACAAACGAAAAGTGAAAGTTTTTCTTCTAGAACGGCAAGTAACATCCACCAACGCTTTATAGGGAAGTTTCGATTGCTTTGGATATTTTCTGCATAAGCATGTTCAACAGCATTTGCTATAGCTTCAATGTAACTGGAGTATATTCCTTTTACTCCCATATTTTTTAGCTCATCTAAAAGTGGTTTAGTTATTTCACCATCAGTACTATCACTATAAATATAATGCCAGCACTTCACATTTTTTTGAGCTGATGAAGATGTATAATTAAATCCCAAAGACTTGTATAGCCCTATGTGACAAAATACAGCATCTACATCGTAGGGAATATGTTTGCGATAGTCCGCAGGTTTTGCTTTTGGTCTTACAATTTGAAATTTTAATGAGCTATATTGTGATTTTATTGTATCTAGTACCGCAATTAATAGACTGCAGGCAACCGCATCAATTACATCTGTATCTCTGAAATTTAACTTCAAACGGCTTTTACTTTGTGCTGCGCGTTTTGCTTTTTCTTCTAATTCTTTTTTAAATGCGATAAACTCATAGTTTATTTCTTTCGCCAAAATTATTCGACAAGGGGCAATTACTTCAAAAAGGTTAAAGAATTTATGAGTAAGCATTTTATATTTAGGTTTTCCACCTCGTAGTCGTATTTTTTTCTCTTTGCTTGTAAGAGATCTTAGAGTTCTTCGTTCAACAATAGATTTCCATAGTCGTATATCCATAATCGGTTCCTTAATCAGATTTCAGTAACGTTTATTTATTAAATATAATAGCAATAATTTTCTTACAGCTTGACCTGTAATTCTAATTTTTCTATTGAGTGTTTAATATTTTCACTGCTATTATTTTTAGCATAACTTATGCAGTTAAAAATAAGATCACTTGACTTAATCGATTGATAAAAATATACAAAAATAGTCGAAGGTAATCAATGCTGTTGTTTTGAAAATTGAGTGAATAGTAAAATATTCGTTGTTTAAGTTATTAATTTAAAAGTGAATTGAATAGTGATAAAAAAGCCAGTAGAAATTTACTGGCTTTGATAGGTGGTGCGACTAGCTGGACTCGAACCAGTGACCCCCACCATGTCAAGGTGGTGCTCTAACCAACTGAGCTATAGTCGCGTAAAAGATGTGGCAGATGATAAACAGTTTTAATGATGAAAACAAGGGGATTTGTTTTAAGTTAAATTTAGCTGCTAAAAAAATAACCAAAATTTGTTGCAAAAACTCTCAGTGCTTGTTTTGATTTTGCAGTGGTTTAAGCGTATAATGCGCAGCGTTTTTTATCTCGGATGAGCCGAAATTTAAAAAAGCTTTAAGTAAAATTGTAACCATTTGTGGAGTTTAGATAATGTCTAGAAAATTAAGAAGAACGAAGATTGTATGTACAATGGGTCCAGCTACAGACCGCGATAACAATCTTGAAAAAATTATCGCAGCAGGCGCTAATGTTGTACGTATGAACTTTTCTCACGGTACACCAGATGATCATATTGAGCGTGCTGAGCGTGTTCGTTCGATCGCGAAAAAATTAGGTAAAACCGTGGCAATTTTAGGTGACTTACAAGGTCCTAAAATTCGTGTTTCTACTTTTAAAGACGGCAAAATTTTCTTAAATGTTGGCGATAAATTTATTCTTGATGCGGAATTACCAAAAGGTGAGGGTAATCAAGAAGCTGTTGGTTTAGACTATAAAACTCTTCCACAAGATGTTGTTCCTGGCGATATTCTTTTATTGGATGATGGCCGTGTTCAATTAAAAGTACTTTCTACAGAAGGTGCAAAAGTATTTACTGAAGTGACAGTTGGTGGTCCATTATCAAACAATAAAGGGATTAACAAATTAGGTGGTGGTTTATCTGCAGATGCATTAACTGAAAAAGATAAAGCAGATATCATCACAGCTGCACGTATCGGTGTAGATTACTTAGCGGTATCTTTCCCTCGTTCAAGTGCAGATTTAAACTATGCGCGTGAATTAGCAAAACAAGCAGGTTTAGACGCGAAAATCGTTGCTAAAGTTGAACGTGCTGAAACGGTTGTTGATGAAGCAGCAATGGATGATATCATCTTAGCTTCTGATGTAATAATGGTTGCGCGTGGTGACTTAGGTGTTGAAATTGGTGACCCAGAATTAGTTGGTGTACAGAAAAAATTAATTCGTCGTTCACGTCAATTAAACCGTGCGGTTATTACTGCAACTCAAATGATGGAGTCAATGATCAGCAACCCAATGCCTACTCGTGCAGAAGTGATGGACGTGGCAAATGCGGTATTGGATGGTACTGACGCGGTAATGCTTTCAGCAGAAACTGCAGCAGGGCAATATCCAGCTGAGACTGTGGCGACAATGGCTCGCGTATGTTTAGGTGCAGAAAAAATGCCAAGCATCAATATTTCTAAACACCGTTTAGATCGTGAGTTCAGAGATATTGAAGAATCTGTAGCGATGTCTGCAATGTACGCTGCAAACCACTTAAGCGGTATTGCAGCAATCATTACCTTAAGCCACTCTGGTCGTACACCATTATTAATGTCGCGTATCAGTTCAGGTTTACCAATCTTTGCACTTTCTCGTGTTCAAGAAACATTAAACCGTTGTGCATTATATCGCGGCGTGACACCAGTTCATTTTGATGGTGAATCTCGTAGCTCTGCGGGTGCAAAAGCAGCGATTAACCTATTAAAAGAAAAAGGTTATTTAGTTTCTGGTGATGTTGTTTTATTAACACAAGGTGATGAGTCAGAAGGTACAACTAACGTTTGTCGTACTTTAACTGTTGAATAATCAACATTCATGAATAAAAAAGAGCGGTGGATTTTTCCACCGTTTTTTTATATCTAAAATATTGAAAATATTGACCGCACTTTTTTCTTAAAACCACCTCGTATTTGCGGTATCATAAGCACAGTTTTTAGTTTAAATTGAAATCCTTATGGCCTCACAAAGACAAATCCAATCTCCAGATCAGAAAACTGAACAAGTTAGCATCCCGCCTCATTCCACTGAAGCTGAACAAGCCGTACTTGGCGGCATCATGTTGAGTAATCAACATTGGGATGGTATTGCTGAAAGAGTGATCGCTGAGGATTTTTATACTTTTGCGCATAAAGCAATCTTCCAAACCATGGAAGAATTAATGCGTAATCAAAGCCCGATTGATTTAATCACCCTTGATCAAGCCCTTAAAGCGAAAGGTATTAGCGATTCTGTAGGCGGTTTTGCTTATTTAGCCGATCTTTCTAATAACACGCCAAATGCCATTAATATTTTGGCTTATGCTGAAATCGTGCGTGAAAAAGCGATTTTACGTGAGCTTATTGCAGTGGGAAATCGTATCGCAGAAAACAGCTATTCTCCGAAAGGCAAAGACATCAAAATGGTGTTGGATGAAGCTGAAAGAGAAGTGTTTGCTATTGCTGAAAAACGCAGTTCTTCAACTGAAGGGCCACAAAATGTGATCAGCGTGTTGGAAAGTACTATTGCTCGAATTGATACCTTAAGTAAGCTTGAAAATCATAGTGGTGTGACAGGGGTCACAACGGGCTTTGTTGACTTAGATAAGAAAACAGCAGGTTTACAGCCTTCAGACCTCATCATTGTCGCTGCACGTCCTTCTATGGGTAAAACCACGTTTGCGATGAACCTTTGTGAAAATGCCGCCATGGCAAGTGATAAGCCTGTGTTGGTATTCAGTTTAGAGATGCCTGCGGAACAAATCATGATGCGTATGATTGCCTCTCTTGCTCGCGTGGATCAAACCAAAATTCGTACAGGCCAAAACTTGGATGAAACGGAATGGAGCAAAATTGCCAGCGTGTTTGGGATGTTTAAGCAAAAAAACAATCTTTATATTGATGATTCATCTGGCTTAACTCCAACAGAATTGCGCTCTCGAGCACGTCGTGTGTACCGCGAAAACAATGGTTTGAGCATGATTATGGTGGATTACCTTCAGTTAATGCGTGCACCGGCATTCTCAGATAACCGAACCTTAGAGATTGCTGAGATTTCCCGTTCGTTAAAAGCATTAGCGAAAGAATTAGAAGTCCCCGTTGTAGCTCTTTCCCAGCTTAACCGTACGTTGGAACAACGTGCAGATAAACGTCCAGTAAACTCAGACTTGCGTGAATCAGGCTCTATTGAGCAAGATGCTGACTTGATCATGTTCATTTATCGTGACGAAGTGTATAACGATAATTCTGAAGATAAAGGGGTTGCTGAAATCATTATCGGTAAACAACGTAACGGTCCGATTGGACGTGTACGTTTAGCATTTAACGGTCAATTCTCACGCTTTGATAACCTTGCCGAACAGCGTGAATACAGAGATGATTATTAGGCAAGAGATAACGGATTAGAAAAATGAACGTAAAACCGGCAACAGCGAAAATCAGTTCGCTTGCCTTAAAACATAATTTACAAGTTATTAAAGAAAAAGCACCACACAGCAAAATTATTGCCGTGGTAAAAGCAAACGCATATGGTCACGGCGTGGTATTTGTCTCATCTGCTTTAGAAAGCATGGTGGATTGCTTTGCCGTAGCACGTTTAGAAGAAGCGTTATCTTTACGCTCTAACGGTATTATTAAACCGATCTTATTGCTAGAAGGCTTTTTTGATGAAAAAGACTTACCGATTATTGCGGTAAATAACATTGAAACGGTGGTTCATAACCGTGAACAGCTTGAAGCATTAAAACGAGCCGTAGTACCAAGTCCAATTAAAGTCTGGTTAAAAATTGATACCGGTATGCACCGTTTAGGCGTATCACTTGATGAAGTGAATTATTTTTATCAAGAGCTGAAAAAACTTCCTCAAATTCAACCGCACTTAGGTTTTGTGAGTCATTTTAGCCGTGCTGATGAGTTAGATTCAGATTACACTCAAGTTCAGTTAGATCGTTTTCTTCAAGCTACAAAAAATAAAGAGGGAGACCGAACCATTGCCGCATCAGGTGGGATTCTATTCTGGCCAGAAGCGCATTTAGATTGTATTCGCCCAGGGATTATTATGTACGGCATTTCACCAACAGATACTGTCGGCGCTGAATTTGGTTTAATCCCCGTGATGAACTTAACTTCTTCATTGCTTGCGGTGCGAGAACATAAAAAAGGTGAACCTGTTGGCTATGGCGGTATTTGGACGAGTCCGAAAGATACTAAAATTGGCGTGGTTGCCATTGGTTATGGTGATGGATACCCGCGTGATGTGCCAGAAGGTACGCCAGTTTATCTAAATGGTCGTATTGTTCCTATTGTTGGTCGTGTCTCAATGGATATGCTAACGGTAGATTTAGGCGAAGATAGCCAAGATAAAGTCGGTGACGAAGTGATTTTATGGGGTAAGGAATTACCAATTGAAACGGTAGCTAAATACAGTGGTATTTTAAGCTATGAACTGATTACAAAATTAACGCCTCGTGTTATAACAGAATATGTCGATTAATTGTTTTTGCAAGAAAGCAAAAAAGTAAAGAATTCAATTTTTAAAAGGAAATATTCATGAAAAACATTAACCCAACCAATACACAAGCTTGGAAAGCACTTAAAGCTCACCAATCTCAACTGGCTCATACCACCATCTCTGATTTATTCAAACAAGAACAAAATCGTTTTAACGATTATTCTTTAACTTTTGAAAATCAAATCTTAGTGGATTTTTCAAAAAATAAAATTAACCAAGAAACCCTTAAATTACTTCATCAATTAGCCAAAGAATCGGCATTAGATGAAGCAATTAATGCCATGTTTACGGGCGAAAAGATTAATCGCACAGAAAATCGTGCCGTATTACATACCGCACTTCGTAACCGTTCAAATACACCAGTATATGTAGATGGTAAAGATGTGATGCCGGAAGTGAATGCGGTATTAGCGAAAATGAGTGCGTTCTGTGATCGTGTGATTTCAGGTGAATGGAAAGGTTATACCGGAAAAGCAATTACTGATGTGGTGAATATCGGTATCGGTGGTTCAGACTTGGGGCCTTACATGGTGACTGAAGCGCTTCGTCCTTATAAAAATCACTTGAATATGCACTTTGTTTCAAACGTAGATGGCACACATATCGCTGAAACATTGAAAAAAGTCAATCCTGAAACCACACTTTTCTTAGTCGCGTCTAAAACCTTTACCACACAAGAAACCATGACCAACGCAAATTCTGCGCGTGATTGGTTATTGGCGGCAGCGAAAGATAACAGTGCGGTGGCAAAACACTTTGCTGCACTTTCGACCAATGGTAAAGCGGTAGCAGAATTTGGTATTGATACCAATAATATGTTTGAGTTCTGGGACTGGGTTGGTGGCCGTTATTCTTTATGGTCTGCAATCGGTCTTTCTATCGCACTTTCAATCGGCTTTGACAATTTTGAAGCGTTATTAAGTGGTGCGCATGAAATGGATAAACATTTCCGTACAGCACCATTAGAAAAAAATATCCCTGCAACATTAGCATTAGTCGGTTTATGGAATACCAACTTCCTTGGTGCACAAACTGAAGCGATTTTACCTTATGACCAATATTTACACCGTTTTGCCGCTTATTTCCAACAAGGTAATATGGAATCAAACGGTAAATATGTCGATCGTAATGGCAATGTTATCCGTGATTATCAAACTGGCCCAATTATTTGGGGTGAACCGGGTACAAACGGCCAGCATGCATTCTATCAATTGATTCACCAAGGTACGATGTTAATCCCTAGTGACTTTATCGCGCCGGCACAAAGTCATAATCCATTAGGTGATCATCACAGCAAATTGTTATCAAACTTCTTTGCACAAACTGAAGCGCTTGCATTTGGTAAAACCAAAGAAGAAGTCGAAGCAGAATTTGTGAAAGCGGGTAAATCTTTAGATGAGGTAAAAGACATTGTGCCATTTAAAGTCTTTACCGGTAACAAACCGACCAACTCTATTTTAGTGCAAAAAATTACACCATTTGTTCTTGGTGCATTAATTGCCATGTATGAACACAAAATTTTTACACAAGGTGTGATTTTTAATATCTTCAGTTTCGACCAATGGGGCGTGGAATTAGGTAAACAATTAGCGAATCGAATTCTTCCTGAATTGGCAGATAAAGAGAAAGTCTCAAGCCATGATAGCTCAACCAATGGATTGATTAACCAATTCAAAGCATGGCGCTAAGATAATGTAAAGTAAAAGTGCGGTCAAAATTGACCGCACTTTTTTATTTTCATTAAACTGATTTGACTTTCCACATACAGCCTACGCTGATAAAAATTAGTGCCACAGCGACATAAAAAACAGAGTTGTAGTGCCAAATTTCCGCAATAATACCCGCAATCGGTCCACCAATAATCCAACTACTTTTTGCTGCATTACTGAATAGAGTTGTAGCCGTGCCCATTTTAGTCGGCATTAAATCTTGGAAATACACCATGCCAATGGTAGCAGTAATACCAATAAAAATCGCATTAAGCATTTGTAACCCGATAAGCTGCCAAGTTTGATCTGCAAATAATAAGCTTGAGTAGAAAGCTAAACCTGAAACTAAAGCAATCATCATCAAGCGCTTTTTACTGAAATATTTGGTGAGATAGCCCGCAAAAATCATCACAGGAATTTCCAAGCCTGCAGCCGTCCCCATTAATGTTCCTGCCAGTTCTTTGTTTAAATGTAATTCATTAATCACAAATAATGGCATATTAATGAGATACATGCTGTTACAGGTCCAAAGCAATAGGTTAGCGATGAACAAGTAAATCACACTTTTTCTTGGTGGTGTATTTTCTAAAATCTCTTGATTCTTAACCGCACTTTGACGAGGAATTTTCGGCAATAATTTGCTGACGCCTGCACAAAGTAAAAAGGCAGAACCAGCCACCAAATACATGTAATCAAAGCCCCAGTTTAACGCAATGAAAAAAGAAAGTGGTGGCCCAACAATCCAAGCCAATGAGATTTGAGTTCGCATAATTGTGGTGAACATCACCGCTTCACGATGACTACTTTCAGCATATTCTCTCGCTAAAGCAAAAGATTGCGGATTAGCGGATGAACCCAATCCCAATAGCGTTGTACCGATAATAATTAACACATAATAATTTCGGCTATAAGCAAAAATCAGGCATCCAAGCACCGCAATCAAACAGCAAGCAATCATCACTTTGCGACGATCATCTTGCTTATCAGAATATTTCGCCAGAATTTGACTCAAGATAATGCCAATAATGGCATTGACGGAATAGAACAATCCCACAAAAAAAGGTGAAACCTGAATCTCTTGCGACAGATATAAACTCAAGGTCGGCGTCTGAAACGCAGAGGCAATCCCCGTTAAAAAGGCAATCAATAGAAAATTGAACGCCACAAGATTAGATGGTGTTGCGTTTTGTTGTTGAACAAACATAGTCATTACTTAATTAAGAGAACATGGTTGGAAATAAAAGTGCGGTTAATTTTAACCGCACTTGAGTTGATTATTTGTCATATTGAATTGCAGGTAAATAACCAATCATTAAATCTAATTGACGGCTACAGCTTATTGTATTTTCTCTGTTCTCAATGAAAAATCTTGATGTCATTGCTTTTTCACCCTGATTAAAGAAAATTTCAATAATTGAACGATCGAAGAAAATTTCGACAGTTTGTAGATTTTCAACTTCGCAGAAGCGTTTGGTATCGAATTTTTTCATTAATTCGGTTTGTTCGCTTTGACTGCGATCTAAGCAAACCAAGCTATTTTCATAAGAAAGTCGTAATGATTGTCCTTTTTCATTTTGGAAGAAGGTTAAGTCAAAGGCTTGGTTATTTGCCTCAAATTTAAGATACGCACGATCTAAATTAGCAATATCCGCTTTTTCATCGAGATGAAGCGCTGAAAGTGCGGTGAGATTATCGTATATTTTAGTAATCGGGCGTTGATAAATTTTCGAACCTTCTAAACGCAATTCTCTTGGTAAGGTTAAAGCTGAGTGCCATTTAAATTTGTCTGTTGGATAAGTTAAATCTGGCAAACCAATCCAACCAAAAAGCACGGCATGAGTTTGGTTATCGAAGCCAGCGAATGTTTGTGGGGCATAGAAATCAAAGCCTTGATCCAACTCACTAATATATTCTGCTTCAAAGGCTAAATCCGTTAATTTACCCACAGCATAAGTCGCATGATAATTGTTTTGGAATTGATGTGTTTCTCGATCTTTACCTTGTGGCGACCAAATAAATACATCTTTATCACCGAGCTTCAATAGGTCAGGGCATTCCCACATAAACACGTTTGTATTGTCAAAAGCAGGTAAGGAAAGCTCACCTAATAAGCGAGGCGTACCTTCAAGATTGTCCATTTCAAAAATAATGGCTGTTCCCGTGAGGTTTTCTCGCTGTGCACCGCAGATAAAACGGACTTTGCCGTCTTTAGTTAAATACGTTTAGGATCGCGAACATGCTCTGTATAACCTTCAGGTGCATTTTCAATTAACGGACGTTTACTAAGCAATTTCCCATTAAGATCGAAAATCGCTAAATTTTGATAAGGTACGCGTTGATTATCACTTGGACGACGAGTATTGCCAGTGTAGAACATGGCCAATTTATCACCGACTTTTAAAGCACCACCCGAATAACAGCCGTGAGACTCAAAAAGTTCACAAGGAATCAGATCATCCGCTGATTGGTAATGTTGGAAGTCTTTCGTGATTAAATGCTTCCAATGTTTCATCCCGTGAATTGCATCGAATGGAAACCATTGATAGAACAGATGATATTTCTCTCCATCGAAGATCAAACCATTCGGATCATTCATCAAGCCAGTTGGTGGGGCAATATGAGAGTGCGGTCGGAAATCCTTGTCTTTTTGCACGGTTTCAGCAATTTCCGCAAGTTCGCCTTTTTCTGCGGCTAGAATACTTTTGTATTTGCCATTATTGAAAATAATCATAATTTAATCTTATTTTGGTAAGGTATTTTTTAAGCAATCATAGCGTTGATTCATTGCTTCAGCCCATGTTTTTAATGATTTGATGGTTGCATGTTGTGAAGCATGAGTCCAAGCATCGCGAAATAATAGAAAATCAATTGCACACACGGCATTCAATGTACCGATATTTAATTCTTCACCAAAACTATCAATGGCTTTTTTTAGTTCAATTAAGCTTCGCTCAGTGCGGTCAAAAATTTGTTGATGACGTTCAAGCCACCATTGCTCTTGTGGACGAAGGCATTTTTCAGGTGCTACGGATATTTCATTCTCTAAAATACCATCGGCTAAATAATGTAAACGGAGAATTTCCCAACGTGTCTCTTTGTTCCCATAAAGTGAAGGTTGAGTACCAATGTGATCGAGATATTCAGCAATGAGTGAACTGTTATAAAGCCACTCACCATTTTCTCGTTGTAATGCAGGTAAACGACCAAGAGGATTGTCTAAATTATGTGGTGACTTCTTATCTAAGCCACTCGTTGCGAGGAGTAATTCAACATGATCTTGCAATTTATGATATTGCACTACAGCACGGGCTTTTCTTGCATAAGGGCTAGAGTTGGAATACCAAAGTTTCATAAATCTCTCCTAAATTATCTTCATAAATAGAAGGTGCAGTTATTTGCACCTTTGCATGCTAATTCGCTAAAAATGCGGCTAATTGTGTTTGATTTGGTAGAGCAGACATCGCCCCTTTTGCCGTTGTTGCAAGGGCGCCACAGGCATTAGCCTGACGGATGATTTGCACTAGCACATCATTTTCTTTCCAGTTTGGATGCTGTGAAAGTCCAGCAAGTAGGCCACCAACGAAGGCATCGCCAGCACCCGTTGTATCAACAGGCTGTAAGGGTTTTCCAGAAATCACGTCTTTCTTACCTTCTAAGTGATAGAGTGCACCATCTTTACCTAAAGTCACGATAATCAATTTTTCAGGATAAAGTGCGGTCACTTTTTCAAAGGCTTTTTCAAGGCTGTCAGTATTGGTTAAAAGCGTTAATTCTTCTTCAGAGAATTTCAATACGTCAGCTAATGCAACGGCTTCCATGACCACGGTTTTCATTTCTTCTAAGCTTGACCAAAGTGACTCACGTAGATTTGGATCGAAAGAGAAGAAACCGCCAGCGGCTTTAATACGACGAATGGCTTCGAAGGTGGCTTCACGCGATGGATTATTAATCAGCGCAATAGAACAGCAATGTAGCCATTCACCTTGTTGGAAAGGCGGTAAATCGCTGGCTTGTAAGAACTGATCCGCACTTGGGTTTACCATAAAGGTAAAGCTGCGTTCGCCATTATCTAAACCAACAACAACCGTAGAGGTGCGATGTTGTGGATCTAAAATCATATGTTGTGTATTCACATTTTCCGCATTTAAGGTATCTTGCATAAATTGGCCAAGCGGATCATTACCTACACGACCAATAAAAGCACTCGGGCTGCCTAAACGCGCGACACCAACTGCCACATTTGCAGGCGCACCACCGGCACAGCGTAAATAATGATTTTCACCGTCAGGAATAAGATCGACAACCGCATCACCGGTTACCCAGATTTTTTGGCTCATTTAATTTTCCTTCTATTGTGGATATGAGTTAAAAAATAACCGCACTTAAAAAGAGCGGTCATTTCCATATGTGTTTTATGCGATGGTTACGCGTGCGAATTTACGCTTACCGACTTGGTAAACATTCGTGCCTTTTGGCGCGTTGGCTTTCATGTCTTCGACTTTTTCACCGTTAATTTTCACACCACCTTGTTTCGCTGAGCGAATTGCTTCAGAAGTAGAAGGAACCAGTCCTGCTTCTTTTAATAAGGTGGCTAACCCAATTTCGCCTTCAAAGGTGAATTCAGGCATTTCATCCGGCATTGCACCTTTTTGGAATCGGTTAATAAATTCTTGCTCAGCCGCCTCTGCCGCTGCTTCATTATGGAAACGTGCGATGATTTCTTTGGCTAATAAAATCTTCACATCACGTGGGTTTTTACCATTTTCCACTTCTGCTTTTAATTCAGCAATTTCAGTGAGTGGACGGAAAGAAAGTAAGTTATACCAATCCCACATTAATTCATCTGAGATCGACATGATTTTACCGAACATATCGCTTGGTGCATCTGTCACGCCGATGTAGTTGCCTAATGATTTAGACATTTTCTTCTCACCGTCTAAACCAACAAGTAATGGAAGCGTAATTGCTACTTGTGGTTTCTGACCAGCTGATTTTTGTAATTCACGACCAACAAGTAAGTTAAATTTTTGGTCAGTACCACCAAGTTCAACGTCTGCTTCTAAAGCAACAGAGTCATGACCTTGTAATAAAGGATAAATAAATTCGTGAATTGCGATAGGTTGATTGTTACCAAAACGTTTTTTGAAGTCATCACGTTCTAGCATACGCGCTACGGTGTAGTTACTTGCTAAACGGATCATCCCTTCAGTACCCAATTTACCTAACCATTCAGAGTTGAATACGATTTTCGTTTTTTGTGGGTCTAGAATTTTGTAAATCTGTTCTTTATAGGTTTCCGCATTGCGAAGCACATCTTCGCGGCTAAGCGGTGGGCGAGTGGTATTTTTACCAGATGGGTCACCGACCATCCCCGTGAAATCACCGATTAAGAAATAGACTTCGTGGCCTAATTGTTGGAATTGACGAAGTTTGTTTAATACCACGGTATGCCCTAAGTGAATATCCGGAGCAGTAGGGTCTGCACCAAGTTTAATTTTAAGTGGGCGATTTTCTTTTAGTTTTTCGATTAAATCCGCTTCAGAAAGAATCTCATCAGTACCGCGTTTTAGTTCTGCGAGAACGGTATTAATATCAGTCATTCTATTTCCTAATGTTATTTCAATATTAAAGGCTACATTATAGAGAATATGGCTGAAATGAAAAGATTGAGATGAAAAAAAACGCCTATTTGTGGGGAAATAGGCGTGAAGTTGGAGTGATTATCTGTTTGTTTTTAGAATGGCTAGATGATAACTATTATCAAATAACTTGTCAACAATAAAATGCAAATAATTCTCAATTATTTTTTTAATCGATGTACGGCACACTTTCTGTGAGAGAAAGTGCGGTCGGAATGCCATCTGAAATGTTAAATTTTCCCGCATAAGCATAAGCTTCAACGCTCTGAGATTTGGCGTCCTTTAAAAGACGATCATATTCAGGATCTACAAACTCAGCGATTTTAAAACGATCGAAGCCATCATGTAATCCGGCAAAGAGAACAACGGCTCGATGTCCTTGTTTTTTCATAGCTAAAAGCTCGCGAACATGTTTTTGTCCACGAGTAGTTACCGCATCGGGAAACATCCCTAATGTGCCTTTTACAAAAGTGATTGATTTCACTTCAACATAACAATCTGGCAAGCCCCCACCTTTAAGTAAGAAGTCGATACGGCTATTTTCTTCACCATATTTCACTTCAGGATAAATTTCATCATACATAGCGAGTTCTTTAATTTGCTTATTTTGCAAGGCTTCAAAGACTAACTGATTGGATCTGTGAGTATTAATGCAAACAAGTTGGCCATTTGCTAATTGCGTTAATTCCCAACTGTGTGGATATTTGCGAGTTTGGCTATCAGAATGAGAGTACCAAACGGTATCGCCTTTTTCACCACAGCCAGTCATTGCACCAGTATTTGCACAATGAATCGTGATCACTTCACCATTTGGTAATTCAATATCAGTCAAAAAACGCTTATAGCGGCGAATTAATTTTGCGGATTGTAGGGTAGGGAGTTGCATGATTGTTCCTTGATTGTCCTTGTTAAAAGAAAGTGAGGTCAAATTTAATGATGAAATTAATCGCTCTTTGATCTGCCCCCCAAAAGTTGGACAGGTTAGTTAACTTAAATATTGAGATCGGTATTGCACTGGGCTCAATCCTTTGAAAGCAAGTTTAATGCGTTTTGGGTTGTAATACACTAAATATTCTTCAATTTTAGCCTGTAATCCAGCAATTGAATGATAAGTCCGAGAGTAAAAACACTCTGATTTTAGTATCGCAAAAAACTTTCAATCACCGCATTATCATAGCAATTTCCTCGGCGGCTCATACTTTGCACCGCTTTGTGATAAAGCGAAGGAGTGGAATATGATTGCATATAGATTTTTTTACCTTAGAAAAGAGGGCGAAACAGTGTTTTTTAGCTCTTTATTATTGGTTATAACAATGGATTTCAGTCAATTTCTTTAAAAATTTTACAAAAATCTGTAAGAAATCGGATTATCCGCCGTCTAACCTTATGTAACGTTAATTTTCACATCATAAGGAAAAACAATGAAACTATCAAAAACATTTCTATTTATTACCGCACTTTGTTGTGCTACACCAACTTTAGCAATACAAAATTCAACATCATCATCTGGAGAACAAAAAATGGCAATGGAAAATACACAAAACATTCGAGAAATTTATCTTGCTGGTGGCTGTTTCTGGGGTATGGAAGCATATATGGAGCGCATTCACGGGGTGAAAGATGCGATTTCTGGCTATGCCAATGGTAATACGGAAAAAACCAGTTATCAGATGATTGGCGTAACCGATCACGCAGAAACAGTAAAAGTCACTTACGATGCAAATCAAATTTCGCTCGATAAATTATTGCAATATTATTTTAAAGTGATTGATCCAACGAGTGTAAACAAACAAGGTAACGATCGTGGCAGACAATATCGCACAGGGATTTATTATCAAGATGGGGCAGATAAAGCGGTGATCGAACAAGCACTCGCCCAGCTTCAAACCAAATATAAAAAACCAGTGCAAATTGAGGTGCAGCCGCTTAAAAATTACATCGTAGCAGAAGAATATCATCAAGATTATTTGAAGAAAAACCCAAATGGTTATTGCCATATTGATATTACCAAAGCTGATGAACCCGTGATTGACGAGAAAGATTATCCGAAACCGAGTGATGCAGAACTCAAAGCGAAATTGACACCGTTGCAATATTCCGTCACTCAAAATAAACATACTGAACGCTCTTTTAGTAATGAATATTGGGATAATTTCCAACCAGGTATTTATGTTGATGTCACCACAGGCGAGCCTGTTTTTTCTTCAAATGATAAATTTGAATCGGGTTGTGGCTGGCCGAGTTTTACGAAACCAATAGCGAAAGAGGTGGTGCATTATCAAACGGATAATAGTTTTAATATGCAACGTACCGAAGTGTTAAGTCGTGCGGGCAACGCCCATCTAGGACACGTTTTTGACGATGGTCCGAAAGATAAAGGTGGTTTGCGTTATTGCATTAACAGTGCATCAATTAAATTTATTCCGTTAGCCGAAATGGAAAAGGCAGGGTACGGATATTTGATTCAATCGATTAAAAACTAAGGAGAGGCACGATGTTAGATCAACAACTCCTTATTGGAACTGTATTTTTAGCGGGGCTTGCTTCTTTTCTGTCGCCTTGTATTTTCCCGATTATTCCAATTTATTTTGGTATTTTGAGTAAAGGTGGTAAAAAAGTCCTAAATACTTTTTTATTTATTTTAGGGCTTTCCCTTACATTTGTCAGTTTAGGCTTTAGTTTTGGCTTTTTAGGGAATATTTTATTTAGTAACACCACCCGCATTATCGCTGGCGTTATCGTGATTATTTTGGGCATTCATCAACTTGGCATTTTCAAAATTGGTTTGTTGGAACGCACGAAATTGGTTGAAATCAAAACATCAGGAAAATCGACCGCACTTGAGGCATTTGTGCTTGGTTTAACCTTTAGTCTTGGTTGGACACCTTGTATTGGCCCGATTCTGGCTTCTGTGTTAGCGTTATCAGGCGATGAAGGTTCTGCACTTTATGGTGCATCAATGATGTTCATTTATGTCTTGGGGCTTGCAACTCCGTTTGTATTGTTTTCGTTCTTCTCTGACAGCTTGCTCAAACGTGCTAAAGGGTTAAATAAACACTTAGATAAATTTAAAATCGTTGGCGGTGTTTTAATTATCGTGATGGGCATTTTATTGATTACGAATAATTTTTCGTAAAGCATAATCTCAACAAAAGAAATCTATAAAAGGAAAAAGCAATGAAAAAACTACTATCAATATTTTTAATGGCATTCAGCCTAAACACTTTTGCACAAACCAATTTGTCGGATGTGCAACTCAAAGATTTAAACAATCAGCCAGTTACTTTAAGCCAGTATAAAGGCAAACCTGTGTATGTAAAAATGTGGGCATCTTGGTGTCCGATCTGTTTGGCAGGATTAGCTGAAATTGATGATTTAAGTGCGGAAAAAGATCGCAATTTTGAAGTGATTACCATTGTTTCGCCGGATCACAAAGGCGAAAAAGGCACTGCTGATTTTATTGAGTGGTACAAAGGGCTAGAATATAAAAATATTAAAGTCTTGCTAGATGAAAATGGTGAAATTATTGATCGTGTTCATGTTCGAGGTTATCCGTTTAATCTATTTTTAGATGCTGATTTAAATGTGAAGAAGACGGTGCCAGGGCATCTAGGAGCTGAACAAATCCGAGTGTTTGTTGAAAAATAACGATGACAAGCGGCTTATTTTTAAGCCGCTTTTACTATTTTTGTGATTTTAGCCATCCCAACGCGCCTAATTCTGCTGCTTCCGCTGCACCAATAGCTTGAGAAATCTGGGAAAACTCACTACCCACGCCAATCAAACGATTGTGCCAAACTCCATCATTACGCATCAACAACTTTGCTGACGTTCTACAAGCTGCAATGGACGCTCAAGGTCTCTCACTTGAACTATCGCCCTGAACATTGCCAGTTAACCCCGTGCAACATAACCGCGACAAAAAAATTTAGGTAAGCAATCTCCGCACGAGCCAAGGCGAGCTCTCGTTGTAACTTTTTAAACGCTTTAGGTGAAAAGTCTGTGGTTTTTGGAATTTCAATGCCTTTCTTTTTCATCTTTGGCTTCACTACTTTCGGTGTTTGAAGGTTTGTATAAGGCGATTTTACGCCATCAAGCCCTCTTTCCCGAAATGCTTTTAGCCAATAAATGACGAGCGCATGGGAAATTTGATGAAGTTTAGCCACCTCACGGATACCATAATCCTGTTCGGTGACGAGTTTGATAATTTTCAAACGAAATTGATAAGAGTAGGACATAATCTGCATCTCAAATTAGATGTCCAGGTTTTGGGGGTAGATCA
>OKWZ01000156.1_pt1 | contig 30329 bp, 31 predicted proteins | sample 1607111 | NCBI WGS metagenome assembly OKWZ01 (sample SAMN07501042, study PRJEB24779) | human gut metagenome | reverse complement strand
GCATGGGCAGATATTCCTCCACCAACACGTGAAGAACAAATTGCATCAGCCGAAACTAAAAAGCAGCAATTGATTAATCAGGCCAACGATTATATGAACAGTAGACAATGGGTTGGTAAAGCGGCTATTGGTCGTCTGAAAGGTGAGGAACTGGCGCAATATAATTTGTGGCTGGATTATCTGGACGCACTGGAGCTGGTCGATACTTCCAGTGCACCAGATATTGAATGGCCTACTCCTCCGGCAGTTCAGGCCAGATGACATCCGGCGCGGTGCTGGTATCTGTTGCCGTCACCGCGTCAATGTAATCCAGCACCGTGTTAAGTCGGCTGGTTTCTGCCTGCGTCAGATTCCGTCCGGCCCGTAATTTCAGTTGAATCAGACTGATGGAAGCCATTGCAGTATCAATCAGCGACTGGCGTTGTGCTTCTGCTGCATCTACTGCGGCGCTATGCTGTGCATCGGTATCCGTCACCCATTTCTCACCATCCCATTTATCGTATGGTGTTAACGGGGCGATAGTGGTTGTATTATCAGGGTAATCACCCGGAGCTGTGATTTCTTTTGATTCTCCTGTTTCGGTGCTAAAGACGATTTCACCGCGATGGTCTGGCACATATTCCCATGAGTTAAAATCTGCAGAACGGCAGATTGCATAACCAGCCTTATGTGTAACTGGTGCATCTAAACAAGAACATGCCGGGATACCGACGCCAACCGTAAGATATTCAGTTGATGTGGAAATATATTCCCGCGTTTCTCCGTTGTAGTTGTAAACGGTAATGAAGCCAGCCTCTGTGGCAAATCCGTTTTCATCCAAAGTGATTTTTTTTGTGGTCATCATGCTGCCCTTACAATGTAGTTAAATGCAATGTTACGTGGCCTTGTTTCTGCTGATGTTCTTGCACTCCTGGATAAATCAAGTGTCACACCATAGTAACTAAATGCATTACCAGTTGATGGAGCGGCATATTTAACCCCAGAACTAGAACCAACATTAAAAACTCCAGATGCTGAGGAAGCTGACCCCATAGTGTTATCAATCAGAGAACCCGTAACATTTTGCATAGCGTCAAGTTGTTCGCTTAATAAAGCGCGTCCACTATCAACATCACGCCCGTCATCCCAGCCACGAATAAATTCACCTCGTAAATCAGGCAATTTATTTGTCGGATAAGCCTTTGCCAGTTCCGGGTATTCTTCAGCAGAAAAAAACGCACCGTTGCATTTCAGCCAGCCTGTTGGCGGAGTGGTGGAAGGCCACGGAACAGGCACGCCAACGGGTAATGCCGAACCTTCTCCCAAACCAACGTTTAAGAAAATGCAGAGATTACGGCTAACTGGCATCATCCCCGGTTTTTATTCAGGGGATCCATCATGCTTATTGGCTATGTCCGCGTGTCAACAAATGACCAGAATACGGAATTGCAGCGTAACGCGCTGGAGTGCGCAGGATGTGAGCTGATTTTTGATATTGGCCTGTCCACGCTCTATAAAAAATTCCCCTCATCAGCGACAAAGAATAAATTGTGTCATCCCTTAGCCAACCGGGACAAATAGCCTGACATCTCCGGCACAACTGAAAATATCACTCACCCATTAACCACGGAGTTAAACGGATGAGTGACTATCATCACGGCGTGCAGGTGCTGGAGATTAACGACGGCACCCGTGTCATTTCCACCGTATCCACTGCCATTGTTGGCATGGTCTGCACGGCCAGCGATGCGGATGCGGAAACCTTCCCCCTCAATAAACCGGTGCTGATTACCAATGTGCAGAGCGCAATTGCAAAGGCCGGTAAAAAAGGCACGCTGGCGGCATCGTTGCAGGCTATCGCCGACCAGTCAAAACCGGTCACCGTTGTTGTGCGCGTGGAGGACGGCACCGGCGACGACGAAGAAACGAAACTTGCGCAGACCGTTTCCAATATCATCGGCACCACTGACGAAAACGGTCAGTACACCGGACTGAAAGCCCTGCTGGCGGCAGAGTCGGTAACCGGTGTTAAACCGCGTATTCTTGGTGTGCCGGGACTGGATACCAAAGAGGTGGCTGTAGCACTAGCATCCGTCTGTCAGAAGCTGCGCGCTTTCGGGTATATCAGCGCATGGGGCTGTAAGACCATTTCCGAGGTGAAAGCCTACCGCCAGAATTTCAGCCAGCGTGAGCTGATGGTCATCTGGCCGGATTTCCTCGCATGGGATACGGTCACCAGTACCACCGCCACCGCGTATGCCACCGCTCGTGCGCTGGGGCTGCGCGCTAAAATCGACCAGGAGCAGGGCTGGCATAAAACGCTGTCCAACGTCGGGGTGAACGGTGTTACCGGCATCAGCGCATCTGTATTCTGGGATTTGCAGGAGTCCGGCACCGATGCTGACCTGCTTAACGAGTCAGGCGTCACTACGCTGATTCGCCGCGACGGTTTCCGCTTCTGGGGTAACCGTACCTGCTCTGATGACCCACTGTTTCTCTTTGAAAACTACACCCGTACCGCGCAGGTGCTGGCCGACACGATAGCTGAGGCGCACATGTGGGCGGTGGACAAGCCCATCACCGCAACGCTGATTCGCGACATCGTTGACGGCATCAATGCCAAATTCCGTGAGCTGAAAACAAACGGCTATATCGTGGATGGCTCATGCTGGTTCAGCGAAGAATCCAACGATGCGGAAACCCTCAAGGCCGGAAAACTGTATATCGACTACGACTATACACCGGTGCCTCCTCTCGAAAACCTGACCCTGCGCCAGCGTATTACCGATAAATACCTGGCGAATCTGGTCACCTCGGTTAACAGCAATTAAGGAGCCTGACCGATGGCAATGCCGCGCAAACTCAAGTTAATGAACGTCTTTCTGAACGGCTACAGCTATCAGGGCGTCGCGAAGTCCGTCACGCTACCAAAACTGACCCGTAAGCTCGAAAACTATCGCGGTGCGGGGATGAACGGCAGCGCACCGGTAGACCTCGGCCTTGATGACGATGCGCTGTCAATGGAGTGGTCGCTCGGTGGCTTCCCGGATTCGGTTATCTGGGAGCTTTACGCCGCAACCGGTGTGGATGCCGTACCGATTCGTTTTGCAGGCTCTTACCAGCGCGACGATACCGGCGAAACGGTGGCCGTCGAGGTGGTCATGCGTGGACGTCAGAAAGAAATCGACACCGGCGAGGGTAAACAGGGAGAAGACACCGAGTCGAAAATCTCCGTGGTCTGCACCTATTTCCTGCTGACGATGGACGGTAAGGAGCTGGTCGAAATTGACACCATCAACATGATTGAGAAGGTGAACGGCGTCGACCGGCTGGAGCAACACCGCCGCAATATCGGCCTGTGATTTTCATCCGGTCAGCCAGGCTGACCGGTAACCCCGATTCAGAAGTGAGAAAACCATGAACAAAGAAAATGTCATTACCCTGGACAATCCGGTCAAACGTGGTGAGCAGGTTATCGAACAGGTCACGCTGATGAAACCCAATGCCGGGACGCTGCGCGGTGTCAGTCTGGCTGCGGTTGCAAACTCCGAAGTCGATGCACTGATTAAAGTGCTGCCGCGCATGACGGCACCGATGCTGACCGAGCAGGAAGTCGCCGCGCTGGAACTGCCTGACCTTGTGGCGCTGGCCGGTAAGGTGGTCGGTTTTTTGTCGCCGAACTCGGTGCAGTGACGTTCCCGAAAAATCTCTCGGTCGATGACCTGATGGCGGATGTGGCAGTGATATTTCACTGGCCGCCATCAGAACTGTATCCCATGAGCCTGACCGAACTCATCACATGGCGCGAAAAGGCGCTCCGGCGAAGCGGAAACACGAATGAGTAACAATGTAAAATTACAGGTATTGCTCAGGGCTGTTGACCAGGCATCCCGCCCGTTTAAATCCATCCGCACAGCGAGCAAATCGCTGTCGGGGGATATCCGGGAAACACAAAAATCACTGCGCGAGCTGAACGGTCAGGCGTCCCGTATTGAGGGATTTCGCAAGACCAGTGCACAGCTCGCCGTGACTGGTCATGCACTTGAAAAGGCACGGCAGGAGGCTGAAGCCCTTGCCACACAGTTTAAAAACACCGAACGTCCGACCCGTGCTCAGGCGAAAGTGCTGGAATCCGCAAAGCGTGCGGCGGAGGACTTACAGGCGAAATATAACCGCCTGACGGATTCCGTTAAACGCCAGCAGCGGGAACTGGCCGCTGTGGGAATTAATACCCGCAATCTTGCACATGATGAGCAGGGACTGAAAAACCGTATCAGTGAAACCACCGCACAGCTTAACCGTCAGCGCGACGCGCTGGCGCGTGTCAGTGCGCAACAGGCAAAACTTAACGCAGTCAAACAGCGTTATCAGGCCGGAAAGGAACTGGCCGGAAATATGGCCTCGGTGGGCGCTGCCGGTGTGGGGATTGCGGCGGCGGGAACGATGGCCGGAGTTAAGCTGCTGATGCCCGGTTATGAGTTTGCGCAGAAAAACTCAGAATTGCAGGCCGTGCTCGGAGTGGCAAAAGACTCCGCCGAAATGACCGCACTACGCAAACAGGCGCGCCAGCTCGGCGACAATACCGCCGCCTCGGCGGATGATGCGGCCGGTGCACAGATAATCATCGCGAAAGCGGGTGGGGATGTTGATGCCATTCAGGCGGCAACGCCGGTCACGCTGAATATGGCGCTGGCGAACCGCCGCACGATGGAAGAAAACGCCGCCCTGCTGATGGGGATGAAATCCGCCTTTCAGCTTTCAAACGATAAGGTCGCTCATATCGGGGATGTTCTCTCCATGACGATGAACAAAACCGCCGCCGATTTTGACGGCATGAGCGATGCGCTGACCTATGCCGCACCTGTGGCAAAAAATGCCGGTGTCAGCATTGAAGAAACCGCCGCAATGGTCGGGGCGCTGCATGATGCAAAAATCACAGGCTCAATGGCGGGGACGGGAAGCCGTGCCGTGTTAAGCCGCCTGCAGGCACCGACGGGAAAAGCATGGGATGCACTCAAAGAGCTTGGCGTGAAAACCTCAGACAGCAAGGGAAACACCCGGCCAATATTTACCATTCTGAAAGAAATGCAGGCCAGTTTTGAGAAAAACCGGCTCGGTACTGCCCAGCAGGCTGAATACATGAAAACTATTTTCGGGGAGGAGGCCAGCTCAGCCGCCGCCGTGCTGATGACTGCCGCCTCAACCGGAAAGCTGGACAAACTGACCGCTGCGTTTAAAGCCTCAGACGGGAAGACCGCCGAGCTGGTAAATATCATGCAGGACAACCTAGGCGGTGACTTTAAAGAGTTTCAGTCCGCTTATGAGGCAGTGGGGACTGACCTGTTTGACCAGCAGGAAGGCGCGCTGCGTAAGCTCACGCAGACGGCCACAAAGTATGTGTTAAAACTCGACGGCTGGATCCAGAAAAACAAATCACTGGCGTCAACCATCGGCATCATTGCCGGTGGCGCGCTGGCGCTGACTGGCATCATCGGTGCCATTGGCCTCGTAGCCTGGCCGGTTATCACCGGCATCAATGCCATCATCGCGGCAGCAGGCGCAATGGGGGCAGTCTTCACGACGGTTGGCAGTGCTGTTATGACCGCCATCGGGGCTATTAGCTGGCCGGTTGTGGCCGTGGTGGCCGCAATTGTCACCGGGGCGTTGCTTATCCGTAAATACTGGGAGCCTGTCAGCGCATTCTTTGGCGGTGTGGTTGAAGGGCTGAAAGTGGCATTTGCGCCGGTGGGGGAACTGTTCACGCCACTTAAGCCGGTGTTTGACTGGCTGGGTGAAAAGTTACAGGCCGCGTGGCAGTGGTTTAAAAACCTGATTGCTCCGGTCAAAGCCACTCAGGACACCCTGAACAGTTGCCGTGACACGGGGGGCATGTTCGGGCAGGCACTGGCTGACGCGCTGATGCTGCCGCTTAATGCGTTCAACAAACTGCGCAGCGGTATTGACTGGGTACTGGAAAAACTCGGTGTTATCAACAAAGAGTCAGACACACTTGACCAGACCGCCGCCAGAACTCAAGCCGCCACGTATGGCAGCGGTGGTTATATTCCGGCGACCAGCTCTTATGCAGGCTATCAGGCTTATCAGCCGGTCACGGCACCGGCTGGCCGCTCTTATGTGGACCAGAGTAAAAACGAATATCACATCAGCCTGACGGGTGGTACTGCGCCGGGGACACAGCTTGACCGCCAGTTACAGGATGCGCTCGAAAAATACGAGCGGGATAAACGTGCGCGCGCCCGTGCCAGCATGATGCATGACGGTTAAGGAGGTGACGAAAAATGATGCTCGCGTTAGGTATGTTTGTTTTTATGCGCCAGACGCTGCCACACCAGACCATGCAGCGTGAATCAGATTATCGCTGGCCGTCAAATTCCCGTATCGGTAAACGGGATGCCTACCAGTTTCTCGGTGTGGGTGAGGAAAACATGACGCTTGCCGGCGTGCTTTATCCCGAACTGACCGGCGGGAAGCTGACGATGACCACGCTCAGGCTGATGGCAGAGGAAGGCCGGGCGTGGCCGTTGCTGGATGGCACCGGCATGATTTACGGCATGTATGTCATCAGCAGGGTGAGTGAAACAGGGAGTATTTTCTTTGCAGACGGCACACCCAGAAAAATTGATTTTACGCTGTCGCTCACCCGCGTTGATGAATCACTGGCCGCGCTTTATGGCGATATCGGTAAACAGGCGGAATCGCTCATCGGTAAAGCTGGCAGTATGGCGACCAGATTCACGGGTATGACGGGGGCGGGATAATGCTGGATGCACTGACATTTGATGCAGGCAGTACGCTGACGCCGGATTACATGCTGATGCTCGACAGCAGGGATATTACCGGCAATATCAGCGACCGTCTGATGAGCATGACCCTGACGGATAACCGGGGCTTTGAGGCTGACCAGCTTGATATTGAACTGAACGATGCCGACGGGCAGGTCGGGCTGCCGGTTCGTGGCGCTGTCCTGACGGTGTATATCGGCTGGAAAGGTTTTGCCCTGGTATGCAAAGGGAAATTTACCGTTGATGAGGTTGAACACCGGGGCGCACCGGATGTGGTCACCATCCGCGCCCGGAGTGCAGATTTTCGCGGGACGCTCAATTCCCGCCGTGAAGGCTCATGGCATGACACCACGCTCGGTGCGATTGTTGAGGCGATAGCCTCCCGTAATAAGCTGGAAGCCAGTGTCGCGCCGTCACTGGCAGGAATTAAAATCCCGCACATCGACCAGTCGCAGGAGTCTGATGCGAAATTCCTGACCCGTCTTGCAGAACGCAACGGCGGTGAGGTGTCGGTAAAAATGGGAAAACTGTTGTTTCTCAAAGCGGGGCAGGGGGTGACGGCCAGCGGTAAAAAAATCCCGCAGATTACCATCACCCGCAGCGACGGCGACCGCCATCATTTTGCGATTGCTGACCGTGGAGCCTATACCGGCGTAACGGCAAAGTGGTTACACACCAAAGACCCGAAGCCACAAAAGCAGAAGGTAAAACTGAAACGCAAAAAGAAAGAGAAACACCTGCGCGCACTGGAGCACCCGAAAGCGAAACCAGTCACGCAGAAGAAAGCGCCAAAAGTACCGGAAGCGCGCGAAGGTGAATACATGGCAGGTGAGGCTGACAACGTTTTTGCCCTGACCACGGTATATGCCACGAAAGCGCAGGCCATGCGCGCCGCTCAGGCGAAGTGGGATAAGCTGCAACGGGGTGTTGCGGAATTCTCCATCAGTCTGGCTACTGGTCGGGCAGATATTTATACGGAAACGCCGGTCAAAGTGTCAGGCTTTAAGCGCGTCATAGACGAGCAGGACTGGACAATCACTAAGGTGACACATTTTCTGAATAATAGCGGCTTCACGACGTCCTTAGAGCTTGAGGTCAGGCTTTCTGATGTGGAGTACGAAACAGAAGATGATGAATGATGTTTTTTATTTTATCTGTTTGTTTTATAAGGATAAATTAACTAAAATGGCACCATCAACAAAACCGGAAGAGGTGCTCGCGATGTTTCATTGTCCTTTATGCCAGCATGCCGCACATGCGCGTACAAGTCGCTATATCACTGACACGACAAAAGAGCGTTATCACCAGTGCCAGAACGTGAATTGCAGCGCCACGTTCATCACTTATGAGTCGGTACAGCGATACATCGTGAAGCCGGGAGAAGTCCACGCCGTAAAACCGCACCCGTTGCCGTCAGGGCAGCAAATTATGTGGATGTAATTACAAACAGAAAGCCCCTCAGTCGAGGGGCTTTCTGTTTTGGGGAATATTCTTCATTAAAAGTAGTGGATCACGTTTAATAAACTATGTTTATCATATACTTAAAAGTCAATCTTTAAAGTTGGACAGGTTGGTGGAAAATGGAAAAAGTTATAATTGAGCTTGATAATCGTTGGGAGTTAGCTGATTTCGCGGTCTTAACGAAAGAGTATTTGCAGCTATATGGTTTTTTTTATGGCCTAAAAGGAGGATCAAGAGGATATTCAACAATGCCTTGGGAGGGTGGGCACAGTGTGGTGAACTTTTTTAGAGGGGCTTACAGTGCGACTCCACCAGATTTACGTCCTGTAGTGAAAAAAATTCAGTATGCCTCTCCTGGCTTTATTGAATTGTCTGCTCTTATTGATATCTCTTGGCAGATTGCTGAGTTAGTTACTGCTGTTGGTGGAAGTATTCTGGCTGCCAACAAAGTTTACGATCAGGTGATGCGTACATATCGACAAAGAGAATGGGCAAAGTTGAAATCAGAGAAGCTGCGTATACAGAATCAAATTAAAGAGATTGAACTTGTTTCTGACGCAGTTAAATCACTTGAATCTGTGATGGCACTTAGTGAAGAACAACGTAAAAACTTGGTTCAACTATCGGGGGCAGATGAACTGGTTCAGTTAAAGATACTTTTGGCTGTTTACCGACGGTTATCTCCTCTTGTTGAGTTGCAAAACAGCGGGAAAGCTAATTTTTCTGCTGGGAAAAATAAAAATTTAAAAGCGTCCGATTAAACGGACGCTGAACGATGTGGACGCTATGTGGACAGCGGTTGACATAAATCCATTTATATCATCAGGTTAGGTGCTTTTTTGTGACACCATCCCTGTCTTCCCCCACATGATGTGGGGGTTTTTTTTATCCTCAATTTGCCTGCTGCTTAATGCATTGCAGATGATTTGCTTCCGTTATACTAGCGTCAGTTGATAGCGGGAGTATTTATGAATCAATCTTATGGACGGCTGGTCAGTCGGGCGGCGATTGCTGCGACGGCGATGGCTTCGTTGCTATTGCTGATTAAAATTTTTGCATGGTGGTATACCGGGTCGGTGAGTATTCTCGCCGCGCTGGTGGATTCGCTGGTGGATATCGGCGCGTCGTTGACGAATTTACTGGTGGTGCGATATTCCCTGCAACCTGCCGACGATAATCACTCGTTTGGTCACGGTAAAGCAGAGTCCCTCGCGGCGCTGGCGCAAAGTATGTTTATCTCCGGTTCGGCACTATTCCTGTTTTTGACGGGTATTCAACATCTGATATCTCCAACACCGATGACAGATCCAGGCGTCGGGGTTATCGTGACAATTGTGGCGCTAATTTGTACGATTATCCTTGTCTCGTTTCAGCGTTGGGTGGTGCGCCGGACGCAAAGCCAGGCGGTGCGGGCTGATATGCTACATTACCAGTCTGATGTTATGATGAACGGCGCAATTCTGCTGGCGCTGGGGTTGTCCTGGTACGGCTGGCATCGCGCCGATGCTCTGTTTGCATTGGGAATCGGCATCTATATTTTATATAGCGCGTTACGCATGGGATATGAGGCGGTACAGTCATTACTGGATCGCGCATTGCCTGATGAGGAACGGCAAGAAATTATTGATATCGTGACTTCCTGGCCGGGTGTTAGCGGCGCTCACGATCTTCGCACGCGGCAGTCAGGGCCGACCCGCTTTATTCAGATTCATTTGGAAATGGAAGACTCTCTGCCTTTGGTTCAGGCACATATGGTGGCGGATCAGGTAGAGCAGGCTATTTTACGGCGTTTTCCGGGATCGGATGTAATTATCCATCAGGACCCCTGTTCCGTCGTACCCAGGGAGGGTAAACGGTCTATGCTTTCATAATCAGTATAAAAGAGAGCCAGACCCGCATTTTGTGTATAAAATACCGCCATTTGGCCTGACCTGAATCAATTCAGCAGGAAGTGATTGTTATACTATTTGCACATTCGTTGGATCACTTCGATGTGCAAGAAGACTTCCGGCAACAGATTTTATTTTGCATTCCAAAGTTCAGAGGTAGTCATGATTAAGAAAATCGGTGTGTTGACAAGCGGCGGTGATGCGCCAGGCATGAACGCCGCAATTCGCGGGGTTGTTCGTTCTGCGCTGACAGAAGGTCTGGAAGTAATGGGCATTTATGACGGCTATCTGGGTCTGTATGAAGACCGTATGGTACAGCTAGACCGTTACAGCGTTTCTGACATGATCAACCGTGGCGGTACGTTCCTCGGTTCTGCGCGCTTCCCGGAATTCCGCGACGAGAACATCCGCGCCGTGGCTATCGAAAACCTGAAAAAACGTGGTATCGACGCGCTGGTGGTTATCGGCGGTGACGGTTCCTACATGGGTGCAATGCGTCTGACCGAAATGGGCTTCCCGTGCATCGGTCTGCCGGGCACTATCGACAACGACATCAAAGGCACTGACTACACTATCGGTTTCTTCACTGCGCTGAGCACCGTTGTAGAAGCGATCGACCGTCTGCGTGACACCTCTTCTTCTCACCAGCGTATTTCCGTGGTGGAAGTGATGGGCCGTTATTGTGGCGATCTGACGCTGGCTGCGGCCATTGCCGGTGGCTGTGAATTCGTTGTGGTTCCGGAAGTTGAATTCAGCCGTGAAGACCTGGTAAATGAAATCAAAGCGGGTATCGCGAAAGGTAAAAAACACGCGATCGTGGCGATTACCGAACATATGTGTGATGTTGACGAACTGGCGCATTTCATCGAGAAAGAAACCGGTCGTGAAACCCGCGCAACTGTGCTGGGCCACATCCAGCGCGGTGGTTCTCCGGTGCCTTACGACCGTATTCTGGCTTCCCGTATGGGCGCTTACGCTATCGATCTGCTGCTGGCAGGTTACGGCGGTCGTTGCGTAGGTATCCAGAACGAACAGTTGGTTCACCACGACATCATCGACGCTATCGAAAACATGAAGCGTCCGTTCAAAGGCGACTGGCTGGACTGCGCGAAAAAACTGTATTAATGATTTCGGAAAAAGGCAGATTCCTTTAGCCTGAAACCGATGACAGAAGCAAAAAGGCCTGATGCGCTTCGCTTATCAGGTCTACATGAATTCTGTAATCTATTGAATTTGCAAACTTTTGTAGGCCGGATAAGGCGTTCGCGCCGCATCCGGCATGGACAAAGCGCACTTTGTCAGCAATATGAGGCGGATTTCTTCCGCCTTTTTAATCCCCCAACATATACCCGCAAGTTATAGCCAATCTTTTTTTATTCTTTAATGTCTGGTTAACCTTCTGGCACGCTTTGCTCATCACAACACAACATAAGAGAGTCGGGCGATGAACAAGTGGGGCGTAGGGTTAACATTTTTGCTGGCGGCAACCAGCGTTATGGCAAAGGATATTCAGCTTCTTAACGTTTCATATGATCCAACGCGCGAATTGTACGAACAGTACAACAAGGCATTCAGCGCCCACTGGAAACAGCAAACTGGTGATAACGTGGTGATTCGTCAGTCACACGGTGGCTCAGGTAAACAAGCGACGTCGGTAATCAACGGTATTGAAGCTGATGTTGTCACGCTGGCTCTGGCCTATGACGTGGACGCAATTGCGGAACGCGGGCGGATTGATAAAGAGTGGATCAAACGTCTGCCGGATAACTCCGCACCGTACACTTCCACCATTGTTTTCCTGGTACGTAAGGGAAATCCGAAGCAGATCCATGACTGGAACGATCTGATTAAACCGGGTGTTTCGGTGATCACGCCTAATCCGAAAAGCTCTGGTGGCGCGCGCTGGAACTACCTGGCAGCCTGGGGCTACGCGCTGCATCACAACAACAACGATCAGGCAAAAGCACAGGATTTTGTTCGGGCACTGTATAAAAACGTCGAAGTTCTGGATTCTGGCGCGCGTGGCTCCACTAACACTTTTGTCGAGCGCGGAATTGGCGATGTACTGATTGCCTGGGAAAACGAAGCTCTGCTGGCAGCGAATGAACTGGGGAAAGATAAATTCGAAATCGTCACGCCGAGTGAGTCTATCCTCGCAGAGCCAACCGTGTCGGTGGTCGATAAAGTGGTCGAGAAAAAAGGTACTAAAGAGGTGGCGGAAGCCTACCTGAAATATCTCTACTCGCCAGAAGGTCAGGAAATTGCCGCGAAAAACTACTACCGTCCGCGCGACGCTGAGGTGGCGAAAAAGTACGAAAATGCGTTTCCAAAGCTGAAGTTATTCACCATTGATGAAGAGTTCGGCGGCTGGACGAAAGCGCAAAAAGAGCATTTTGCTAACGGCGGTACGTTCGATCAGATCAGCAAACGCTGATTTCCCCAGGATAATTATCAAACCCGGTGGTTTCTCGCGACCGGGTTTTTTATTTGTCACGATTTTGCGTTACCCTTGCATCTCTTTGAGGTACAGGGAAAAAAGATGAAAAAAGCGGGTCTTCTTTTTTTGGTGATGATAGTTATCGCCGTTGTGGCTGCCGGTATTGGTTACTGGAAATTAACCGGTGAAGAGTCGGATACATTACGTAAGATTGTCCTTGAGGAATGTTTGCCCAATCAGCAGCAAAATCAAAATCCTTCGCCATGTGCGGAAGTCAAACCCAATGCCGGATACGTGGTTTTAAAAGATCTTAATGGCCCACTGCAATATCTGTTGATGCCAACGTATCGTATTAACGGTACTGAAAGTCCTTTGTTGACCGATCCTTCAACGCCGAACTTCTTTTGGTTGGCTTGGCAGGCGCGTGATTTTATGAGCAAAAAATACGGCCAGCCGGTTCCCGATCGCGCGGTTTCTTTGGCGATCAACTCCCGCACCGGGCGTACGCAAAACCATTTTCATATTCATATCTCTTGTATTCGTCCTGATGTGCGCGAACAGCTGGATAACAATCTGGCGAACATCAGCAGCCGCTGGTTGCCACTGCCAGGTGGTTTGCGCGGGCATGAATACTTGGCGCGTCGGGTAACGGAAAGCGAACTGGTACAACGCAGCCCATTTATGATGCTGGCGGAAGAAGTGCCTGAGGCGCGGGAACATATGGGAAGCTACGGGCTGGCGATGGTACGGCAGAGTGATAACTCATTTGTATTGCTGGCGACACAACGAAATCTACTGACGCTTAACCGTGCTTCAGCCGAGGAAATTCAGGATCATCAGTGTGAGATTTTGCGTTAAGGCGAAGAGTTAAGGAAAGTAAGTGCCGGATATGAAATCCGGCACCTGTCAGACTTAAGCCTGTTTAGCCGCTTCTGCAGCTTTAACGATTACTGCGAAAGCGTCAGCTTTCAGAGACGCACCGCCAACCAGCGCGCCGTCGATGTCTGGCTGAGCAAACAGTTCTGCAGCGTTAGACGCGTTTACAGAGCCGCCGTACTGAATGATCACTTGTTCAGCGATGTTAGCGTCAACTTTAGCGATGTGGTCACGGATGAATTTGTGAACAGCCTGTGCCTGAGCCGGAGTTGCAGATTTGCCAGTACCGATTGCCCATACGGGTTCGTAAGCGATAACCGCACCTTCGAATGCCGCAGCACCCTGAGTTTTCAGTACCGCGTCGATCTGACGTGCGCAAACTTCTTCAGTTTTGCCCGCTTCGTTTTCAGCTTCGGTTTCACCGATGCACAGAACCGGAGTCAGGCCCTGCTCTTTCAGCACCGCGAATTTTTTCGCGATCAGTTCGTCAGATTCTTTGTGGTAAGTACGACGTTCAGAGTGACCGATGATGATGTACTGTGCGCCGATGTCTTTCAGCATAGCAGCAGAGGTTTCACCGGTGAATGCGCCGGACAGGTTCAGGTCCACGTTTTGCGCACCCAGCATGATGTGGCTGCCTTCAGCTTCGCGCTTCGCCATATCGATGTACATTTCCGGTGGTGCGATTGCAACCGCACAGCCAGCAACACCTGCCAGCTCTTTACGCAGGTTAGAAACCAGCTCGTGAACCATGTGGCGGCTGCCGTTCAGTTTCCAGTTACCCATCACTAAAGGATGTCGCATTTTAATTCTCCACGCTTATAAGCGAATAAAGGAAGATGGCCGCCCCGCAGGGCAGCAGGTCTGTGAAACAGTATAGAGATTCATCGGCACAAAGGCTTTGCTTTTTGTCATTTATTCAAACCTTCAAGCGATTCAGATAGCGCCAGCTTAATCGGTTCAACAGCGAAGGTCAGCCCCTTTTCGCCGTTGTCCGCGACAACATAACGCAGTGCACCTTCTGTCTCGGTGTAATAACGTTTGTTTTTCCCCGCCGTTAGTAGCGACTGCAGTTTTTTCTGGCTTTGTGTTTTGGTCATTAATGGGGTGAGTGTGCGGATCACCGCTGCCATGTATTCCTGAGCTTTCGCTTTCGCGGCTTTTTGCTCTGGCCCCTGGATGGGTAGCCAGGTCATTTGAATGCTTTTGATTTTTAAGGTACCGCGCTCCAGCGCTGTAGAAGCATACAAGTTCTCATTAATTTTACTTGCAGCACGAGTGAGATTGGCTTTGTCGGGACTGCTGTCGATGGCACGAAATTCGTTCAGTGGCAGGCTGGGATTCTGGCTGTTAAAGTCTTCTCGAAACTGGCTGATGGAGAGATCGAAAGTAGGGGCTCCAGCCAGCAGATAAGGCGCGGTCGTTGCCGTATCTGGTGTTTGTGCATGCGCCGCTGTTGTAACGGTTAATGCAGAACATAAGAGAAAAAACAGCGTACACCCTGGCTTCATTGACAGTACCTTTTGTTATGACTGGCTCCGATTAAAACGATATCTGTCGCCCTTGTCAAAAGGGTAGAATCCTGGAAAAGACAACCATCAAGGAACTTACATGACCATACAGCAATGGTTATTCTCATTTAAAGGGCGTATTGGACGCCGTGATTTCTGGATTTGGATAGGCCTGTGGTTCGCAGGCATGCTGGTGCTTTTCTCACTGGCGGGTAAAAATTTACTCGATATTCAGACCGCGGCGTTTTGCCTTGTGTGCTTGCTCTGGCCAACAGCGGCAGTAACCGTTAAGCGCTTGCATGATCGCGGGCGTTCCGGCGCATGGGCATTTCTGATGATTGTGGCGTGGATGCTGCTGGCGGGTAACTGGGCGATTTTACCGGGTGTCTGGCAATGGGCGGTGGGGCGTTTTGTCCCGACGTTGATTCTGGTGATGATGCTTATCGATCTTGGTGCGTTTGTTGGCACACAAGGCGAAAATAAATATGGTAAAGATACCCAGGATGTGAAGTATAAAGCCGACAATAAATCAAGTAATTAACCTTTAATATATCTCTTACTGCTATTTTTTTCCGGGATTGTTATTTCCACGATGAAAATGACAATGCCCGGAAAATCCTTCTGAACTCTTCACCTTAAGCAATATCAAAAAAAATGGTAATCCATAAGATCATTACTTGTTTGTTCTTCCCTTAACGGCGCATTATTCTTAAGTCGTAATCGACAGAGAGGCGAATATACAGAGGTGCCCTATGAAAGATGTCGTAGATAAATGCAGTACTAAAGGATGTGCGATTGATATCGGTACGGTGATTGATAACGACAACTGTACCAGTAAGTTTTCGCGCTTTTTTGCCACCCGCGAAGAAGCAGAGTCTTTTATGACCAAACTGAAAGAGCTTGCCGCCGCTGCATCCTCTGCAGATGAAGGGGCCAGCGTGGCCTATAAGATTAAGGATCTGGAGGGGCAAGTTGAGCTTGATGCGGCCTTCACTTTCTCATGCCAGGCCGAGATGATTATTTTTGAGTTATCACTGCGTTCGTTAGCTTGATGGAGTTGCTTTAGAAGGAGTTAAACATGGCTTATAAACACATTGGCGTGGCAATTTCCGGGAATGAAGAAGATGCCTTACTGGTGAATAAAGCCCTGGAGCTCGCCAGACATAATGACGCTCACCTGACGTTAATTCATATTGATGATGGCTTAAGTGAGTTGTATCCGGGTATCTACTTCCCTGCAACAGAAGATATTCTTCAATTGTTGAAGAATAAGTCGGATAACAAGCTGTATAAACTGACGAAAAATATTCAATGGCCGAAGACAAAACTGCGTATTGAACGCGGAGAAATGCCGGAAACACTGCTGGAAATTATGCAAAAAGAGCAGTGCGACCTCCTTGTCTGTGGTCATCATCACTCATTTATCAACCGTTTGATGCCGGCATATCGCGGGATGATCAATAAGATGAGTGCGGATTTGCTCATCGTGCCGTTTATCGATAAGTAACCGCTTACCAGTAATGCTCCGCTGTCATATGGCCCGGTCGGCGACGTAAATGTTTCGTCATCTGCCGGGTCTCTTTCAGCAACTGTTGTGTATCGCGCACCATCTGTGGATTGCCGCACAGCATCACATGGCTGGTTTCTTTATTCATCGGCAGGCCAATCGTGCTTTCCAGTTCCCCACTTTCAATTAATGCCGGTATCCGTCCGGTGAGCGACCCCGCTGCCGTTTCCCGACTGACCACCGTCTGAATGCGCAGTTTTCCTTCGTAGCGTTTTTCCAGTTCCTGCATCAGTGGCAAATAGCTTAAGTCGGCGGCATAACGTGCGGCGTGCACCAGGACCAGATTTTTGAAGCGATCTAAATCTTTACCTAGTTGCAGAATCGATAAATAAGGGCCAATCGCTGTACCGGTTGCCAGCATCCATAGCGTTTCGCAGTGCGGCACTTCATCGAGCACAAAGAATCCTGCCGCTTCGCTAACCACCTGCACTTCATCGCCTGGTTTCAGTGCCGCCAGTCGTGGGCTTAATTTGCCATCGGGGACGGTGACCAGGTAAAACTCCAGATCGGGATTATCGGGCGAGTTTACATAGGAGTAGGCGCGCTGGACGCGTTCGCCGTCGATTTCAAGGCCAAGCTTGGTAAATTGCCCGGCGGTAAACGGAAGCACGGGGGCGTGAACGGTGAGACTAAACAGGGCGTCGGTCCAGTTCTGCACTTTAGTGACTTTGCCTGTTACCCAATCAGCCATGTTTTTCTCCTGTTTTGATTGACTTGCCTTATCTTCGTTCTCCGAACAAAAAAATTCCAGTCCCGAAGGACTGGAAGGCTCAATCGATCAAATCAATCAGAGGATGTGCACCTGCATTTCCGGGTCTTTGCGATCCAGATAGTGGATGGACTGAATGCGGCGAATGGTACGTGACTTGCCGCGGATCAGCAGCGTTTCGGTAGTCGCGATATTGCCTTTGCGGCTAATGCCTTCCAGCAGATCGCCTTTGGTAATACCGGTGGCAGAGAAGATGACGTTATCGCTGCGCGCCATATCGCCCAGGCGCAATACTTTACCGGCTTCGATGCCCATCGCTTTGCAGCGTGCCAGCTCCTGCTCGCCAATGCGACGATTCTCTTCGTTGTCGCCTTTGACGTCATGACGCGCCAGCAGACGACCGTTCATGTCGCCATCTAATGCGCGGATCACCGCCGCAGAAACTACGCCTTCCGGCGCGCCACCAATACCGTACAGCACGTCAACTTCGCTGTCTGGCATACAGGTGAGAATTGAGGCCGCAACGTCGCCGTCCGGAATAGCAAATACGCGTACGCCGAGTTGCTGCATTTCAGCGATAACGGCATCGTGGCGTGGTTTAGCCAGAATCGTTACCGTCAGTTCGCTCAACGGTTTGCCGAGCGCCGCCGCTACATTGCGCAGGTTATCCGCCAGCGGCAGGTTCAGATCAATGGTGCCTTTGGCTCCCGGCCCGACAATCAGCTTCTCCATATACATATCCGGCGCATTGAGGAAGCAGCCTTTATCGCCTACTGCCAGCACCGCCAGCGCGTTAGCCTGGCCCATCGCCGTCATGCGCGTGCCTTCAATCGGATCAACAGCAATATCTACCGCGTCGCCGCGACCAGTACCGACTTTTTCACCAATGTAGAGCATCGGTGCTTCGTCGATTTCACCTTCACCAATGACGATGGTGCCGTCAATGTTGACCTGGTTGAGCATAATACGCATGGCGTTTACCGCCGCGCCGTCCGCGGTGTTTTTATCGCCGCGTCCTAACCATTTGTAGCCAGCCAGCGCCGCTGATTCGGTGACGCGGGAAAATTCGATGGCAAGTTCTCGTCTCATAGCAAACTCTAAGCAGTAAGGAATGGCGCGAAGTGTAGCACAGGGGAAGGGAGGGATTATTGATGTGTGCGGGGTTGCCCCCGCACGTTTCGGGACTACCGGATGCGGCATAAACGCTTCATTCGGCATTTACATTATTCGTCGTGTTCTTCCCACGCCATCGCGCGTTTAACCGCTTTTTTCCAGCCTGCGTAACGGTAATTACGCTCAGTGGTTTCGATGCCTGGACGGAACTCGCGCTCAATCACCGCTTTCTCTTGCAGCTCGTCGAGGTTCTGCCAGAAGCCAACCGCCAGGCCTGCGAGATAGGCCGCACCCAATGCGGTGACTTCGCGCACTTCCGGGCGCTCAACGCGGGTGCCGAGAATATCGGACTGGAACTGCATCAGGAAATTGTTTGCTACTGCGCCACCATCCACGCGCAGGGCGTGCAGACGGATACCAGAGTCGGCCTGCATCGCTTCCAGCACGTCACGCGTCTGATAAGCAATAGACTCCAGCGTCGCGCGTATAATGTGGTTAGCGTTCACCCCACGAGTCAGACCGAAAATCGCCCCGCGCGCATACGGGTCCCAGTACGGCGCACCCAGCCCGGTAAATGCCGGAACCACATACACACCATTGGTGTTTTGCACTTTGGTGGCGAAATATTCGGAATCGTAGGCGTCGTTAATCAACTTCATTTCATCGCGCAGCCACTGAATGGATGCGCCTGCCATAAACACCGCACCTTCCAACGCATAGTTCACTTCGCCAGTCGGGCCGCAGGCGATGGTGGTCAGCAGGCCGTTTTCTGATTTCACCGCTTTCTCGCCAGTGTTCATCAGCATAAAGCAGCCAGTGCCATAGGTGTTCTTCGCCATCCCTTCTTTCACGCACAACTGACCAAACAGCGCGGCCTGCTGGTCACCGGCGATCCCGGAGATTGGAATACGCGTGCCGCCTTTGCCGCCAATGTTAGTCTGACCGTATACTTCGGAAGAACGACGCACTTCTGGCAGCATCTCGCGCGGAATATCCAGCACTTCCAGCATTTTGTCGTCCCAGTCCAGGGTATGGATGTTGAACAACATGGTACGAGAGGCGTTGGTGTAATCGGTCACATGGACACGGCCCTGAGTCATTTTCCAGATAAGCCACGTATCAACCGTACCAAACAGCAATTCACCACGACGTGCACGCTCGCGAGAGCCTTCCACATGGTCGAGGATCCACTTCACTTTGGTGCCAGAAAAGTACGGGTCAATCACCAGACCGGTATTGCTGCGGATATAATCTTCTAAACCGTCACGTTTTAAATGCTCGCAGATTTCTGCGGTACGACGGCACTGCCAGACAATGGCGTTATAGATAGGCTTGCCGGTTTCTTTTTCCCAGACAATAGTGGTTTCACGCTGGTTCGTAATACCGATAGCTGCAATTTGATCGGAACTGATATCGGCTTTCGCCAGCACTTCTACCAGCGTGGAGCTTTGGGTGGCCCAGATTTCCATTGGGTCGTGTTCTACCCAACCTGGTTTTGGGTAGATTTGCTCAAATTCGCGCTGCGACACGCTAATGATATTGGCATCGTGATCCATTACGACCGCGCGGGAGCTGGTGGTGCCCTGGTCGAGCGCAACGATATATTTTTTTTCAGTCATGTTTAATTGTCCCGTAGTCATATTACAGCGAAGCTTTTTGTTCTGAAGGAGTTGTGGTTTCCTTTTCTTCCACAACACAGATATCGCAAGGCAAATGGCGACCAATCAGTTTGCGGTAGGCAAATGCACCTACAATCGCGCCAACGATAGGGCCGAAAAGCGGCACCAGGAAGTAAGGAATGTCTCTGCCGCCGGTAAAGGCGACATTGCCCCAGCCCGCCAGCCAGGCAAAGACTTTCGGACCGAAGTCACGCGCTGGGTTCATGGCAAAACCTGTCAATGGGCCCATAGATGCGCCAATGACCGCAATCAGTAGACCAATCAGCAAGGGAGCCAAAGGGCCGCGTGGTACACCGTTGCCATCGTCCGTTAACGCCAGGATCAGCCCCATCAGAATAGCGGTAATCACCATCTCAACTGCGAAAGCCTGCACAAAATTGATATGAGGATTAGGGTAAGTAGAGAAAGTGCCAGCCAGATCAACACTTTCAACGCTGCCGCGAACAATGTGATGAGTCTGCTCGAAGTCGAAAAATAAATTGTAGTAAAGCCCGTAAACTAAAGCCGCAGCACAGAAAGCGCCGGCAACTTGTGAAACGATAAAAGGAATAACTTTGCGCTTGTCGAAACAGGCAAACAGCCACAATGCAATGGTAACAGCGGGATTAAGATGCGCGCCGGAAACCCCTGCGGTCAGGTAGATGGCCATTGCCACCCCCAGTCCCCAAATGACACTGATTTCCCACTGACCAAAAGACGCACCAGCGACTTTTAGTGCTGCAACGCAACCCACACCGAAGAAAATCAACAACCCGGTACCGAGGAATTCAGCAATGCACTGGCCTTTCAAGGTTGATGTTTGACTCATAATCGGATCCTGAAGAGTTAATGTTTGTTGTATGCGTGAAAGTCACGGACCTCCACGATGCTTGTAGGCATGCTGTAAACTTATCGTTAACGAGCAAAAACGAGAAATATCGAACTTAAAATGTGTGTGCCTCGTCATAAAATGAGCGTTATCGCGCCATTTATTCCATCTGATTGTACATGATGCATGTTTGTTAGATCATTCGCGCAACAAATTTATTAACATTTTCGATTGATGTGGATTATGTCACCAGGAGAAGGATGAAAAGTGTGGCAAACCGTAATCTGCAAGGCGTGCCGCTGGACAGCGATGGCGCGGCTTCATACAATCGGAGCTAACTAAAGTGCGCTCGTATTTATTAAGGCGTCACCGGTAATCGGGACGAGGATTTTTATCCATCAACGCCTTGCAATTCAGGAGAGGTATGACAATGTCATTAGAAGTGTTTGAGAAACTGGAAGCAAAAGTACAGCAGGCGATTGATACCATCACTCTGTTGCAGATGGAAATCGAAGAGCTGAAAGAAAAAAACAACTCACTGTCGCAGGAAGTTCAAAATGCCCAGCATCAGCGCGAAGAGCTGGAGCGTGAGAACAACCATCTGAAAGAACAGCAGAACGGCTGGCAGGAACGTCTGCAGGCCCTGCTGGGTCGCATGGAAGAGGTCTGATTACGCTTCATCTTCCGCGTAATTTCTTTACTGTGTAGGCCAACAGGTAACGCAGAAAAAAGGCACCTTGCGGTGCCTTTCTTATCATTCAATATCCAGCGGATCTTCTGAAAGAATAATCCCGGTATTGTCGGCATAAAGATGGTCGCCGGAGAAGAAGGTGACACCGCCAAAATTGACGCGGACATCGCTTTCGCCAATGCCTTCGCCAGCGGCACCAACCGGAATTGCCGCCATCGCCTGGATGCCGATATCCAACTCTTCCAGGTCATCTACCTGACGCACCGCGCCGTAAATGACCAGACCTTCCCATTCATTTTGTACTGCCAGACGCGCCAGTTCAGCATCGACCAGTGCGCGACGAACAGAACCACCGCCATCGACGACAAGAACACGACCACGGCCATTCTGTTCGAGCAGATCGTACAGCAACCCGTTGTCCTCGAAACATTTTACCGTGATTATTTGTCCGCCAAACGACGCCCGTCCGCCAAAGTTGGAGAACAGCGGTTCCACGACGTTAACATCTTCTTGATAGATGTCACAAAGCTCGGAAGTATCGTATTTCATAGGCTTAACATTCAGTTGCTGCGAGAATTTTCAGTATATCGCGCTATGTGGGCTGTTGGCAAAATCATCAATTGTTAATTGATATTTGTCAGTTATGCTGCCCACTGGCTTAGGAATATCCCTAAAACAAACAGCAGGTTAGTCAGTAACGCTCCCTTGACAGTACGTTCCAGCATTGGTCGCATCGCCACCGGGTCCATTTCCCGCATCACATAACGGGCTTGCTTCACCAGTAATGGTGCCGCCAGCAGGAACAGCCAGCCCCACAGGCTATGCAGCGAAAAGAGATTAAACAGCGCCAGACACACCAGCGAGCCCATCAGCAGGCAGGCATGATAACGACGCGCGTTCACTTCACCTAAGCGCACCACCAGCGTGTTTTTGCCATTTTCGCGGTCGCTATTGATATCACGCAGGTTATTAATATTCAGTACTGCCGTTGCCAGCAGGCCGCATGCGGTCGCCGGAAGGATCAGTGCCGGAATCAATGTATGAGCCTGTAAATACCAGCTCCCCATGACACTCAACCAGCCAAAGAAAACCAGTACGGAAATATCACCCAGACCGATATAACCATAAGGACGATTGCCCACGGTGTAGGTGATAGCGGCAATGATCGACAACCCGCCAAGAATCAGGAAACCGACAAAATCGGCCAGCGTATGGCATGCCACTGCAACCAGTGCCAGCCCGGAGAGACAGATGAGCACGACGGTAATAATGAGCGCCCGTTTCATCTCTTGCTGGGTAATGACCCCTTTTTGCATGCCGCGTAGCGGCCCAATGCGGTCAGGTTTATCGCTGCCTTTTACCGCATCGCCGTAATCATTGGCGAGGTTAGAAAGGATCTGTAATAGCCCGGCGGTAATTAGTGCCAGCAGGGCGACCAGCGGATCGAAGTGACCTTGCCACCATGCCAGCGCTGTCCCGACGATAATTGCAGCAAAGGCGAGGGGGAGGGTTTTAGGTCGTAAACTTTCCAGCCACGCCTGAGTTCGGCTAATTTGTTGTTCAGTCATAATACGCGCCAATAAAAATGGGGCCTTTCAGCCCCATCAAACAATGATGAAAATGATTGAACGCGATTATAGGATAAAACGGCTCAGATCTTCATCTGCCACCAACGCATCCAGATGTTTGCTCACATAATCTGCGTCAATAGTGATATTTTGACCGCTTAAATCGCTGGCGTCGTAGGAAATCTCTTCCATTAAACGCTCCAGAACAGTGTGTAAACGACGAGCACCGATGTTTTCGGTAGATTCGTTCACCTGCCATGCCGCTTCCGCGATGCGTTTAATACCGGAGTCGGTAAACTCGATATTTACGCCTTCAGTCGCCATCAGTGCTTTGTACTGCACGGTGATAGAGGCATTCGGCTCGGTCAGAATACGCTCGAAGTCGCTGGTGGTCAGCGCCTGCAGTTCAACGCGGATTGGCAGACGACCTTGCAGTTCCGGGATCAGGTCAGACGGTTTCGCAATCTGGAACGCGCCAGAAGCGATAAACAGAATGTGGTCAGTTTTGACCATCCCGTGTTTGGTGGAAACGGTGCAACCTTCTACCAGCGGCAGCAGGTCACGCTGAACGCCTTCACGAGAAACATCCGGACCGGAAGACTCGCCGCGCTTACAGATTTTGTCGATTTCGTCGATAAACACGATCCCGTGCTGCTCAACAGCGTCGATAGCGTCTTGCTTCAGCTCTTCCGGGTTCACCAGTTTCGCCGCTTCTTCTTCAATCAGCAGCTTCATGGCGTCTTTGATTTTCAGCTTACGCGCTTTTTGCTTCTGGCCGCCCAGGTTCTGGAACATGGACTGCAGCTGGCTGGTCATCTCTTCCATGCCCGGAGGAGCCATAATTTCAACGCCCATCGGTGCTGCGGCAAGATCGATCTCGATTTCTTTGTCATCAAGCTGGCCTTCACGCAGTTTTTTGCGGAATGCCTGACGAGCAGCGGACGGTTCCTGCTGCTGTTCGGTCTGTCCCCAGTTGTTTTTAGCAGGTGGGATCAGCACGTCGAGAATACGTTCTTCTGCCAGTTCTTCAGCGCGATAACGGTTTTTCTCGATAGCCTGGACGCGTACCATTTTCACGGCGGCATCGGTCAGATCGCGAATAATAGAATCCACTTCCTTACCGACGTAGCCCACTTCGGTGAATTTGGTCGCTTCAACTTTGATGAACGGCGCATTCGCCAGCTTAGCCAGACGACGGGCGATTTCAGTTTTACCGACACCGGTCGGGCCGATCATCAGGATATTTTTCGGGGTCACTTCATGGCGCAGCTCTTCGTTGAGCTGCATGCGACGCCAGCGGTTACGCAGAGCAATCGCCACAGAACGCTTGGCGTTGTCCTGGCCGATGATGTGCTTATCCAGTTCGCTGACGATTTCGCGTGGGGTCATTTCAGACATGGGAGATCCTTACGCTTTGTAGCTTAATTCTTCGATGGTGTGGAAATGGTTGGTATAGATGCAAATGTCGCCTGCAATATCCAACGCCTTTTCAGCAATTTCACGGGCGCTAAGTTCAGTGTTTTCTAACAGCGCGCGCGCCGCAGCCTGGGCGTAAGGGCCGCCGGAGCCGATAGCAATAAGATCGTTTTCTGGCTGCACCACGTCACCGTTACCGGTGATGATAAGCGATGCAGTTTCATCCGCGACTGCCAGCAGTGCTTCAAGTTTGCGCAGCATGCGATCGGTACGCCAGTCTTTTGCCAGCTCAACGGCGGCTTTGACCAGATGGCCCTGATGCATTTCCAGTTTACGTTCAAACAGTTCGAACAGCGTAAAAGCATCCGCAGTACCGCCCGCAAAGCCCGCGATGACTTTGTCGTTGTACAGACGGCGGACCTTTTTCACGTTGCCTTTCATTACGGTATTGCCCAACGTGGCCTGACCATCACCAGCGATGACCACATGGCCGTTACGGCGTACGCTTACTATAGTTGTCACGAGCTGACCCCTTGGTTACGAATACAGAGTACAAACCCCGTACAAAAGTACGGGGCATAATGCAATTATAGATGGGGGGGATTTTGAGGGTTTCAACCCCCGGCGGCGAGCCGAATGCAGTTTGTATGACCCGCCATCTTCAACCGATTGAGGGTGCTGTCTGCGTTCTCTTTGCCTTTCACCGGGCCAATGACCACACGATTCCAGCCATTGTTGGTGGTGATTTTCGAGTCAAAGCCTTCGAACGCCAGCTGAGCACGTACCGTCTCTGCCTGTTCCGCGCCTCTGAACGAACCGCACTGCACCATCCAGCGGCGTTCGTCTTTTTTCTCCGCCGTCGGTTTTGGCGCGTCAGCGGCACGAGCAACTGGCGCAGCTTGCTGCGGCTTCGACTGCGCAGTCGTGTGCGCAGGAGTTTGCAGCAGATCCTGGTACGGCTGCTGAGAAGAAGCCGGTTTAGACTGGCGCGGTTGCGCCTGTACCGGTGCGGCTTGCGACGTACGCGTCTGCTGCTGCCAGCTTTGTTCAGTCGTACGCGACTGCTGAGCCAGGCGTTGCTGTTCCGCTAATTGCTGCGCCTGACGTTGGCGCTGTAGCGTTTGCTGACGCTGTTCCGGCGTCTGTTCATTCCACGGAACTTCAACCAGCTGCGTTGGCTGCTGGCGCATATCAGCCTGCATTTGTTCAAGAAGCTGACGTTGTTCTGGTGTCAGTTGCTCCGGCGTTTTCACTTCACCACCGGCAGAAGGTTCTGTGGGCGCACGCACTCCCGGCTGGCGACTTTCCAGCTCTTTAATGTAGCGCCAGCGTTCTTCTGGTTTTGGTGGTAGTCCGTTTCCGGTCACTTTCTGGCTTTGCAGCGTCTCGGACTCTTCTTTCTTGTGATGCGTAATGAAGTACAGACCACCGATAAAGGTCACAAGAACGGCGGCAGCAATAGCGACCATAGCGGGAGAAACCGCAGGCAGATTTCGTTGCTTTTTCCGTGAGGTGCTCTTTTTTCGCCGCGAAGGTGCCGGTTGGCTGCGGCGTACATAATCTCGTTGTGCCACTATCGTTTCGCTGTATTTATTCGTTCGTCAGCCCGCCATGTTACTTAAGCGGCGGGCCTTTGACCAGTCACGGCAGTCTTAAAGGTTTACTTTAAGGTAACGCGCGTGTTGATCCCCGGATGATAAGTTCGCAGTCCATTAAACGAGAGCCACTGCCAACGTGTTGCCCCTGCATTTGATCAAGCAATAACAGCATAGCTTCCCGACCGATTTCGTAACGCGGCTGCGCGATGGTTGTCAGCGGCGGATCACAAAATTGCGTCAGGTCGATGTTATCAAAACCGATTATGGAAAGGTCTTCCGGGACTTTCAGCCCCTGGTGTTTTGCCTGAGAAAGTGCGCCGAGCGCCATCACATCGCTATGGCAGAAGACAGCAGTAGGCGGTTGTGGAAGATCAAGCAGCTGCTGCATCGCTTTGCTTCCGGCTTCGAAGGTGAAGTCGCCACGGGCGATGTATTGCGGATCAACCATAATGCCGCAGCGACGCAGCGCCTGAACATAGCCTTGCAGGCGGTAGTGACACAGCGGCATCTCTTCGGGACCGGCTATACAGCCAATCCGTTTATGCCCTTGCTCATATAAATAATTTACTGCATCAAATGCGGCGGTCAGATTGTCGATATGAACTGTAGGCAGCTCCAGCTCCGGTGCAAATTCGTTCGCCATCACCATCGGCGGCAGATTACGCTGTTCCTCAATGCTGGCATCAAACGGCAGCCTTGAACCCAGCAACAACATGCCATCAATTTGCTTGGTGATGATCAAATCGATAAAGGTTTTTTCCTGCTGATTTTGATGCGCACAGTCGCCAATCAGCACCAGATATCCGTGATTTGCCGCCGTAACTTCGATACCGCGAATAATTTCGCTAAAGAAGGGATCGCAGATATCCGGGACAATCACCAGAATGGTGCGGGATTCATTACGCTTGACGTTGCGCCCCATAGGCTGCGGTAAATAACCCACTTCCCGGGCCGCTTTTTCAACCCGATTACGGGTGGCCTGGGAGACTTTATCGGGATTCATTAATGCTCGGGAGACAGTCGCTGTAGAGACTTTTGCCTTGAGGGCAACGTCTTTCATGGTCGCGGCAGTTTCCTGCTTCTTCGCTTTCACACTCACTCCTCGCCTGGCACGTCAGGCGTACTACATCCATGTTTACTTCACATCGGCAACATTTTTAGCAGATAGCGCGTGAAAACGGTTACAGAATTTTCATGAAAAGTGTGATGAATATTGAATTTTTCGATCCGCCTCGCAACGTTTGCGCATTAGCCTTCGATGGGATCGACATCCAACACCCATTTCACCTTGCGGGAATCCGGTATTGTATTAATAAGCGCCAGCGTACCACTAATGATGTGTTGCAAGCGCACGCGGGAAGGGTGCTGCAACAAGATCTGCCAGCGCCAGCGGCCACCACGCTTAGGTGCCAGAGCCGGAACCGGGCCGAGAACCCACAGTTTGTCGTCTGCCAGCGGGCTGGAAAGGATCAGATTACGCAGTTGTTGCAGGAACAGCGGCGCGTGCTGATTGTTATGATCTTCCGCACGCACAATCACATGGCTGGTCCACGGCGGCAGCTGCATCATGCGTCGCTCAGCCAGCGCCTGTTCGGCAAAGGCGTCGTAGCCTTTATAGAGCAACGTTTGCAACAGAGGATGTTCCGGATGGTGCGTTTGCAGCACCACTTCGCCCTGTTTACCCGCACGCCCGGCACGACCGGCGACCTGGGTGTAAAGCTGGGCGAAACGTTCTGCCGAGCGAAAATCGGCAGAAAACAGCGCGCCGTCCACATCCAGTAACGCCACCAGCGTCACATCCGGAAAGTGGTGACCTTTCGCCAGCATTTGCGTGCCAATCAAGATCCTCGCGCCGCCGCGATGCACTTCCGCCAGTTGCTGTTCCAGCGCCCCTTTGCGGCTGGTGGTATCGCGGTCGATACGAGAAATGGGCACACCAGGGAACAGCGGCGCGAGCGTTTGCTCAAGCTGTTCGGTGCCCAGCCCTACGGGTACCAGGTGCGTGGAACCGCAGGAAGGGCACTGGCGCGGCACCGGACGCTGACTGTCACAGTGGTGGCAGCGCAGATGTTGCTGCGCCTGATGCAGCGTGTAGTAGTGATCGCAACGTGGACATTCGGCAATCCAGCCGCAGTCGTGGCACAGCAAGGCAGGCGCAAAGCCACGGCGGTTAAGAAAGAGGATAACCTGGTTGTCGGCCTGTAAATGCTGGCGCATACGGGTGATTAACGCCGGAGCCAGCCCCGCCTGCACCTTCTGACCTTTTAAATCCAGCACGTGTTGAATTGCCGGACGCGCATTCCCCGCCCGACGCGTCAGGCGCAGCAGGCGGTATTTTTTCTGCTGGACGTTGCATAACGTTTCCAGTGCGGGTGTTGCAGAGCCAAGAATAATCGGGATTTGCTCGCTGTGCGCACGATAAACCGCCAGGTCGCGGGCATGATAGCGCCAGCCTTCCTGCTGCTTGTAGGAGCTGTCGTGCTCTTCATCAATGACAATCACCCCGAGATTTTTAAACGGCGTAAACAGCGCGGAGCGGGTGCCGATGACAATCGCCACCTCGCCATTTTTCGCTTTCAACCACGCCGAAAGACGCTCGCTGTCGTTCAGGCCGGAATGCAGAACTTCCACGGGGGCATTAAAACGTTCACGAAAACGGGCGATAGTTTGCGGTGTCAGGCCGATTTCCGGCACCATCACCAGCGCCTGTTTGCCCTGAGCGAGCACGTTTTCCAGTACACTGAGATAAACCTCCGTTTTACCGGAACCGGTAACGCCCGCCAGCAGCCAGGCAGAGAAGGTATCCGCCGCACTATGAATTGCGCCAACGGCGGTGGCCTGTTCGGTATTCAATCGCAACCGCTCACCAGAAACGGCATAGTTCGTTCGCCAGTCGCTAAACTCTGGTGTTTCACTTGCTAAATCACACAGACCTTTTTTGCGCAGCGCCTGCAACGCGGCATCATTAAATTCGAGCGTGGCAACCTGGTCGCGCCAGATTTTGCCTTGCCGTAACGCTGCCAGCGCCTGTTGTTGCTTGGGTGAGCGTTTCAGGCTGTTCAGATCCACCGCCTGACCTTGTTCAGTGGCAAACCAGTACCACATCGGCGCGTTCGCCGCAGGCCGCCCCTGGCGTAGTAAAATCGGCAAGGCATGAAACAGCACATCGCCAATCGGATGATGATAGTAATCTGCCGCCCATAGCAGCAATCGCCAGACGGAGTGAGTAAACACCGGCTCACTATCCAGCACTTCGACTACCGCTTTTAGCTCATTGAGCGGCAGTTCGCTGGCATCGCTAACTGATACCACAATCCCGATGCGCTCCTGCTGTTTGCCAAACGGCACGCGCACGCGACACCCAGCTTTAACCGTCATGCCTTCTGGCAGCAGATAGTCAAAGGTACGAGGAAGCGGAACGGGCAAGGCAACGTGGGCAACGGGCATAGCATCATCCTGACTTGAAATTCGGTGGGTTAGTATACACATTGCCGTAGAAGAGTGCGGATCAGTTTGCATACGCTGGTTAATTTCTGTATGATTTCGCGCCTTCGTACGAAATGATCGTATTGAAGCTATACTTTTAACATCGCGTGGTGTCTGGCGTTAGGGCTGGAAGAGCGACGCGGCCTTAAACCGAGGTTTTCCCATGAAAAAAGATATTCACCCGAAATACGAAGAAATTACTGCTAGCTGCTCTTGCGGTAACGTAATGAAAATCCGCTCCACCGTTGGTCATGACCTGAACCTCGACGTGTGCAGCAAGTGCCACCCGTTCTTCACTGGCAAACAGCGTGATGTTGCTACCGGTGGCCGTGTTGACCGCTTCAACAAGCGTTTCAACATCCCGGGCAGCAAATAAGACCGGATTTCCGAAAAAAGCGCCGCACGGCGCTTTTTTTGTGCCTGTAATTTGCCTTTTATAAATTCTGAAAAATTCCGGGGTGTTAACTCATTATCATTTCCTGTTGTTGACTGGCGCTAGGCTTCTGGTTCTTATTTATTTCAAAAGGATTTTACGATGAGCGGAAAACCGGCGGCGCGTCAGGGCGACATGACGCAGTATGGCGGTAGCATTGTCCAGGGTTCAGCCGGGGTGCGCATCGGTGCCCCCATCGGCGTGGCCTGTTCGGTGTGCCCCGGCGGGGTGACGTCCGGCCATCCGGTCAATCCCCTGCTCGGTGCAAAGGTCCTTCCCGGTGAAACCGACATCGCCCTGCCCGG
>OKWZ01000149.1_pt1 | contig 34177 bp, 26 predicted proteins | sample 1607111 | NCBI WGS metagenome assembly OKWZ01 (sample SAMN07501042, study PRJEB24779) | human gut metagenome | reverse complement strand
GATCAGCTGTCTTCTGACGTTCAGACTCTGAACGCTAAAGTTGACCAGCTGAGCAACGACGTGAACGCAATGCGTTCCGACGTTCAGGCTGCTAAAGATGACGCAGCTCGTGCTAACCAGCGTCTGGACAACATGGCTACTAAATACCGCAAGTAATAGTACCTGTGAAGTGAAAAATGGCGCACATTGTGCGCCATTTTTTTTGTCTGCCATTTACCGCTACTGCGTCGCGCGTAACATATTCCCTTGCTCTGGTTCACCATTCTGCGCTGACTCTACTGAAGGCGCATTGCTGGCTGTGGGAGTTGCTCCACTGCTCACCGCAACCGGATACCCTGCCCGACGATACAACGCTTTATCGACTAACTTCTGATCTACAGCCTTATTGTCTTTAAATTGCGTAAAGCCTGCTGGCAGTGTGTATGGCATTGTCTGAACGTTCTGCTGTTCTTCTGCCGATAGTGGTCGATGTACTTCAACATAACGCATCCCGTTAGGCTCCACGGAATATTTCACCGGTTCGTTGATCACTTTCACCGGCGTTCCCGTCCGCACGCTGGAGAACAAGGCTTTAATATCCGGTGCATTCATGCGAATACACCCTGAACTGACGCGCAAACCGACGCTGTCCGGCGCACTGGTGCCATGAATGAGGTATTCGCCATTACCATGCGCGAGGCGCAGTGCGTAACGTCCTAGTGGGTTATTTGGCCCGGCAGGGACGACTGGAGGTAATTTAATGCCACGCTCCAGCGAACGCTGACGAATGCCTGCCGTAGGCGTCCAGGTTGGGTTAGGGATTTTCTGCCCCACACGCGTTTCCATCACCGGCGTTTCCAGCCCCTGCAAGCCAATACCTATCGGATAAACCTGCACGATATTTTCTCCCGGCGGATAATAATAAAGGCGCAGCTCTGCAAGGTTAACGATAATCCCCTGACGCGGCGCATCAGGTAATAACAGTTGCGAAGGAATAGTTATCGTCGTACCAGGTTTTGGCACCGGGGCGATAGTGTTATTGGCTTCAAGGATCAACATTGCCGCAGTATCAAAACGACGGGCAATAGCCTGAAGGTTTTTATCCCCTTCCTGCACCGTATACGTTTGATTTTGCCCAACCAGTCGGCTTCCGGTTGGTGGTAGCGGATAATCAACCGCCCAGGCAGCCTGGATGGCGCTAAAAGCGCCGATAAGCGTGAGTGTAAGCAAAGACGCGCGTTTCATTGTAAACCTCCTGTATTTGCCGGAGACTCACGCTGAAACGTCGGATGGCGCTTATGTTCACCTGAAACCGAAACACTCCTGTGCAGGTCAGTGTAAACATTGACCATCCGGCAATGTGAGCCAACCGGATGAAAGCTGTCCCTTTAGTTTAGCTAAGTGCAGCGGCTTTGGCGCGAATTACGCGAATCATCGCTTCCAGACCTTGTGAACGAGATGGGGTGAGATGTTGGGTGAGCGCCATTTTTTCAAACCACGGACGCACATCGAAACTGACAATATCCTGCGGCGTCATCTGATCGTAGAGAATAAAGACGACCGCAATAAGCCCTTTCACAATCGCCGCATCGCTGTCGCCCTGCAATTCAATAATTCCCTGCGCATTCTGGCGCATGACAATCCACACCTGACTCTGGCAGCCCTGAATGCTATTTTGTGGGCTTCGGTCTTCGTCGCGTAATTCTGGCAGACGCTGGCCCAGCTCAATAATGTAGAGATATTTCTCTTCCCAGTTGGCGCAGCGTAAAAAATTACGCAGCAATTTTTCTTTATCCGGCAATACAGCCATAGTGCCTCCCTGTTATCCCAGCAGACGGTGAATACGTTGCAATCCGGTCACCAGACGATCCACTTCTTCATGGGTGTTATACATGGCCAGCGACGCCCGACACATCGCAGGGACGTTGTAATAGGCCATTAATGGCATAGCGCAGTGATGTCCGGTACGCACAGCAATGCCGTAATTATCGAGAAAACTGCCAACATCATAGGCGTGGTGTTTACCGAGATTAAAAGCAATAACGCCAAGCCTGTTTTGTGGGCCATAGAGAGTGAGATCCGGTACAGATTCCAGCTGTGATAGCGCGTAATGCATCAGATTCTGTTCATACTCGGCTATGTTATTAAGCCCCAGCGCCGAAACATACTCCAGCGCCGCGCCAAGACCAATGATGCCCCCGGTATTGGGTGTACCGGCTTCAAACCGCCATGGTGCTTTGGTCCAGGTAGTGCCTTCACTCAGGCTGACGGTGGCGATCATAGAACCGCCCCCTTCCCACGGCGGCATCTCCTGCAACAAGGCTTCTTTCACATAAAGAATGCCAATTCCGGTGGGGCCATACAGTTTATGCCCGGAGAACACGTAAAAGTCGCAATCCAGCGCCTGAACATCCACCGGATGATGCATCACCGCCTGAGCGCCATCCACCAGCACTTTTGCGCCATGCTGGTGCGCAAGCGTGATCATTTCCGCCAGTGGATTTTCTGTGCCAAGCACGTTGGAGACATGAGTAATTGCCAGCAGGCGAGTTTTCTCATCAAACAGCGTAGGCAGCGTCTCCAGTTGCAACGTACCATCGGGATTGAGCGGGATCACACGCAGCTCTGCGCCAACGCGTGCGCAAAGCATCTGCCAGGGAACAATGTTAGCGTGGTGCTCCATCTGACTGATGATGATGTTATCGCCCGCCCGCACGTTGCTGTTGCCCCAGCTATTGGCGACCAGATTGATCCCTTCCGTCGTGCCGCGGACGAACACCAGCTCTTCCGCCGAACGGGCATTAATAAACAGCGATGCCCGCTTGCGCACGTTCTCCATTTTCTCGGTCGCCTGGGCGCTTAAGGTATGAATACCACGATGCACCGCCGCGTAGCCATGACGATAAAACTCGGCCTCGGCGTCAATCACCTGGCTCGGTTTCTGCGCACTGGCGGCGCTGTCGAGATAAGCCAGCGGCAAACCGTTTACCTCACGCGAAAGCACCGGAAAGTCGGCCCGCACTTTGTCGACGGAAAAAATCATCTTGCACCTCCTGGCAGCCGTTGACCGATTCGGGCCAGCACCTGCTGTTTAAGCCCCTCATCACGCAGTGCTTCCGTCAGTTCGGCAGCGAAGGCGTAAATGATCATCTGCTGGGCATCCTGCTGATTGATCCCGCGCGAGCGCAGATAGAATATCTGTTCATCATCAATACGCCCCACCGTCGCGCCGTGGCTGCATTTCACATCATCTGCATAGATTTCCAGCTGCGGTTTCGTATCCACTTCCGCCAGTTTGCCCATCAGCAGATTGTTGTTGGTCATCTGACCATCCGTTTTGATGGCGTGCTGCGCGACGTTGATCAAACCGTTAAATACCGCGCGGCCTTTGTCGCTGACGATAGTTTTGTGCAACTGTCGGCTGTTACAAAAACCTTTATTGTGTTCCAGCCAGGTACGGGTATCACACACCTCGTTTTTCACCGGCATCGCCAGGCTATTGATCCGCAGCGTGCTGTTTTCGCCATTGAGTTGCGTACTGGTGTTGTGTCGTAACACTACGCCACCCAGCAGGAAACTGTGGCTAAATGCGGTGGCATCCTCAGCCAGCAACAAATCGTTATGAGCAAAGTGGTGACTGAGCGGGTTTTCAAACGCCAGCTTGATATGCTGCAAGTGGGCATTCGCTGCGACGTTGATAGTGAACCGTGCCCCGGTAAAATGACGAGCATCATTCAGGCTGACAAAATGTTCGATCACCGTTGCTTCGGCACCTTCCGCCAGATCCAGATGATGTCGGTAATGGGCAGTGTTCACCTCTTCACCTGCCACGCCCTGGGTGATATGCATTAACAGCAATGGCTTTGCCGGCCGTTGACCGCGCTTCACGGCGATATGCGTCACGCTTTGTGCCAGGCTTTCCGTCAAATGCAGAAACACTTCCGCCTGAATAGCGTCGGGTAACCCCTGACGGTCGTCGTTAATGCTCACTTCATATCCGCTGCCTTCAGTTGCATCGCTCAGCGCAGGCACGTAACGTCCATCGACAAACACCAGCCGCACGGCGTCTAACGTTAACGCTAAGGCATCCCGCTGCTGTGGGGATATCTCCCCCGCAATGCTGACAAACTGGCTATTGGTCAGCCCTTCCAGCGGCGTATATTTCCAGTTTTCATGTTTACGTGTCGGCAGTCCGGTACGCAGCAATTGTTGTAAATGCTGTTGTGCTTGCGGGGAACGTTTCACCCCTTCAGCTTCAAACAAATGATGCCACTGTTGCAGTGCGTTACTGCTGTTCGGTAAGCCAGCCATAACCCTGCTCCTCCAGTTGTTTGACCAACGTGAAATCGCCGGATTTCACAATTCGTCCCTGATATAGCACATGAACGTAATCAGGCTTGATGTAGTCGAGAATGCGTTGGTAGTGCGTAACAATGATGAATGAGCGCTTGCCGTCACGCAGCGAGTTCACGCCATCGGCAACCACTTTTAATGCGTCAATATCCAGCCCGGAGTCCGATTCATCAAGAATGCATAACCCCGGTTCCAGCACCGCCATTTGCAGAATATCGTTGCGCTTTTTCTCGCCGCCGGAAAAACCAACGTTTACCGAACGGGTTAATAAATCTTCCGGCATCTTCAGGAGAGCGATTTTCTCTTCCATCAAATCCTGAAAATCAAAGCGGTCGAGCGTTTCCTGGCCGCGATAGCTGCGCACCGCATTAAGTGCCGTTTGCAGGAAAAACTGGTTACTGACACCTGGAATCTCAACCGGATACTGGAAGGCCATAAAGATGCCTTCGCCTGCACGATCTTCCGGCGACAGTGCAAGCAAATCTTTGCCTTTGAACTCAACCGTGCCGCCCGTCACTTCATAATCTTCGCGCCCGGCAAGCGTTGCCGATAAGGTACTTTTGCCCGAACCGTTTGGCCCCATAATGGCGTGAACTTCGCCGGGACGAACGTCGAGGCTTAATCCACGCAGGATAGCTTTATCTTCCACGCTGACGTGTAAATCTTTAATACTTAACATGTTTATTCCTTATCCGACGCTGTGTTCAAGACTGATGGCGAGGAGTTTTTGTGCTTCAACGGCAAATTCCAGCGGCAGTTCTGAGAACACGTCTTTGCAGAAACCGTTAACAATCATCGAGATGGCGTCTTCTTCGCTGATCCCGCGTTGCAGGCAGTAAAACAGTTGATCTTCACCAATACGTGATGTCGTTGCCTCGTGCTCCAGTTGTGCGCTGTTATTGCGACATTCGACATACGGGAAGGTATGCGCCCCACAATTAGCGCCAATCAGCATTGAGTCGCACTGAGTGAAATTGCGCGCATTGGTTGCCGTCGGCATGATTTTCACTAAGCCGCGATAACTGTTCTGACTATGTCCGGCAGAGATCCCTTTCGAGATAATCGTCGATTTGGTGTTTTTACCGATGTGGATCATCTTGGTGCCGGTATCCGCTTGCTGATGACCGCTGGTCAGCGCCACTGAGTAAAACTCACCAATGGAGTTATCGCCGCGCAAAATGCAGCTGGGATATTTCCACGTAATCGCGGACCCGGTTTCTGATTGCGTCCATGACATTTTGCTGTTTTCGCCTTCGCACAAAGCACGCTTGGTGACGAAGTTGAGAATACCGCCGGTGTTGTTATCGCCAGGGAACCAGTTTTGTACCGTGGAATATTTCACCTCGGCGTTTTTATGGATGATGACTTCCACCACTGCCGCGTGCAACTGATAGCTGTCACGCACCGGAGCGGAACAGCCTTCAATGTAGCTGACGTAGCTGTCTTCGTCGGCCACCAGAATGGTGCGCTCAAACTGCCCGGTTTTTTCCGCGTTAATGCGAAAATAGGTGGAAAGTTCCATCGGGCAGCGCACGCCTTTAGGCACATAAATAAACGTACCGTCAGAGGCTACCGCCGCATTAAGCGCGGCAAAGAAGTTGTCATTCCCCGGCACCACGGTGCCGAGATATTTACGCACCAGTTCCGGGTGATCGTGGATCGCCTCACCAAAGGAACAGAAAATAATTCCCTGCTCCGCCAGTTTTTCGCGATAAGTAGTGGCAACCGAAACTGAGTCGAAAATGGCATCCACCGCCACCTCTTTGCCTTCCCGCACGGGAACGCCCAACTGCTCAAACGCCGCCTCCACCTCTTTACTTAAAAAGGCGTTCGCGCCAGTTTGCTGCACCGCGCCAGGTTCAGACGCGCAAGTGTCGTCACAATTACCGCACGATGGTGCTGAGTAGTAGCTGTAATCCTGATAATTCAGCTTGTCGTAGTGCGCTTTCAACCAGTGCGGTTCTTCCATCTCCAGCCATGCGCGATAGGCATTGAGACGAAACTCCAGCATCCACTCCGGCTCATTACGCTTCGCCGAAATTGCGCGCACCACCTCTTCGTTTATCCCCTTTGCCAGCTCATCGGTGGCTAACTGGGTGAAGAATCCTTCTTTATAATTCAGCGGGCCGCCGGTCCAGGTTTTGACATCGTCAGTTGCTTCAGTATTACGAGACATAGTACCGCCTATACCCCAAAGCTTTCGCCACAGCCACATTCATTCTGGGCTTTAGGGTTGTGAAATTTGAATATCTGATTAAGTCCTTCACGAACGAAATCGACTTCCGTGCCATCAATAAACGGCATCGCTTGCAGCGGGACAAACAGCTTCGCGCCGTCGTGTTCAAACAGCAGATCGTCTTTGTCCGGCTCGCTAACACTGTCGAGCACATAGCCAAAGCCCGCGCAGCCCGTTTGCTTCACGCCTAAGCGCACGCCGACTATACCTGGCTGCTTTGCCACCAGCTCGCGGATGTGTATCGCCGCTGCGGGTGTCAACGTTAAGCCTTGCCAGGCGAAATCTTGTGGGTTAAAGGTTCCTGAATGCATGTCCATCGATTTACCTCACTTCATCGCTTTCAGCGTATAACAGCATGTTAGTGATAATGATTATCAGTTCAACCCAGCAAACGCAGGGGCTTTACCGTAAAACATGCTTTTTGCCTGCTTTTAATAAGCATAGACCCTGATGTGTGGGTTAACAGGCACGCTAAGAATTAGGTATCTCATTGTTAGATAATGGTTATTATCTAAGGAGCATTAAGGCTGTGATGAAAAAGAAAAAGTTGTATTGAAAATGACTATTTAAGAGATAGGTAAAAAAGTGCAGCGTTCAGAAATAAGAAAACCCTTAAGTCTGTGCGACACAGGCTTAAGGGTTTCTACCCCATCCGGCGCTTATCTCCGGCACTCTCAGTGGCTTAGCTCTTGAAGGGGCGATAAGAATAATCTCATAAAGCTAACCCGCCGTTTTAACACAAACTGCGATTAGTATTATTTTTGAACAATATCAGGCGGTAGATAAGCAGTATTAAGAAGGTCATCGAACCTGGACGGAGGTTAATCCAGGTCGATTTGGCGAACTTGCGGCATTAAGTCAGGATCAATGCACGCCCAGACGCCAGGCAAAGTAGATTTCTTCTTTTAATTCAGCAGAAGAGAGAGTAAGCAGGTCAGCAAATTCAAGTTCTAGTTGTTTCAGACGTTTGAGATATTGGGCAGGTGAAAGATTGCTCTGGTCACGGCGTAAAAATTCAATGGCCAGCTGGGTGGGATCAAGTTGAGTAGACATAGCATCCTCGCTTTTAGACAAGACCTGCACAGTATACCACCGTTTACTGTGCAGATAATGACCAAAAGCAATATGCGTCACACTTTTCTGGTGACAACGTCACAAAATGGCGGTCGTCAATCGTGACGAACAGCACAAACGCCCTTTCTCATCGAAGATTTCAATCTGCCAGACCTGGTGACGCGAACCGAGATGCAACGGTTTACATATGCCGCGCACCCGCCCTTCTCGTGCCGAGCGGACGTGATTAGCATTGATTTCCAGACCAACCACTTTTTGCTCACCTTCGGTACATAAATAACCGGCAACGGAACCGATACTTTCGGCCAGCACCACGGATGCGCCTCCATGCAGCAACCCGAAAGGCTGCTTTGTCCGCGAGTCTACTGGCATTGTCGCTTCAAGGGTGTCATCACCAATATGTTCAAAGCGAATATCCAGTAACCCCACCATGTTTCCTTCACCCATGGCATTCAGTGCTTCCAGGGTGATTTTTCGTTTCCATATCATTTAATAATCTCCAGTAAAGCCTGCACAGGATGGCGTACCCCCGTGCCTTCAACCCGTTTGACCTGACTACGGCAGGAATATCCGGTCGCCAGACAGCGGTTACGCGGCAGTCGCTGCATAGCCTGATGCCAGGATAACTCATAGATCCCGAGCGAATTTTTATGGTTTTTCGCTTCATGTCCGTAAGTCCCTGCCATGCCGCAGCAACCCACGCTGACATTTTCCAGTTTCGCGCCAAAACGGGCAAATATCGCGGCCCATTGTGCTGGCGCACCCGGCAAGGCGGTAACTTCGGTACAGTGACCAAAGAAATACCATGATTCACCGCTGACTGTAGCCACTGGCTGTGACTCAAGTGCGCTTGCCAGCCATTCATTCGCCAGTAAGACGTTAAACTCGCCACGTTCCTCGCCCAGTGCCAGTTTATATTCATCGCGATAACAAAGTACCAGCGCCGGATCGACGCCTACCATTGGCATACCCAGCTTCGCCATACGGTTGAGGAAATCCGCCGTCTTTTTCGCCGTCTTCGCAAAACGATTAAGAAAGCCTTTGATATGCTGGGCTTTGCCATTTGGTGAAAATGGCAGTAACACAGGCTGGAAACCTAATTTTTCGACCAGACGGACAAAATCCGCCACCACTTGCGCATCGTAATAGCTGGTAAAGGGGTCCTGCACCACCAACACCGTGCGCGCTTTCTGCTCTGCATTGAGAGCTTCAAGCTGTTCCAGCGTCATGTTTGCCGAGCGATGCCCCACCATTTGTTGTTGTAGCGAGGGGACCGACAGCAGTGGCAAATCAACCATGCCGATATGTTTTTCCGAGAGTTTGCGCACCAGCGGCTGGTTAATGAAGAAGTTAAAGGTTTTCGGCGCGCGTGCCATCAGCGGTGCGTAGCTCTCGACCGTAGCGACGAGGTGGTCGCGCAGCGGGCGTAAATAACGGGTGTGATAGAGCTGCAGGAAACGAGAGCGAAACTCCGGCACATCAATTTTGATGGGGCACTGGGTCGAACACGCTTTACAGGCCAGACAGCCCGACATCGCCTCTTTGACTTCGTGTGAGAAGTCATATTCGCCTTTATTCGCATGCCAGCTATTGCGCGTGCGGGCAATTAACGTCCGCAAACTGACGCCGGATTCAGGCAGTTCTTGTTCCAGTTTGAGTGGGTCAACGCCGCGATCCGCCAACAAACGCAGCCATTCACGCACCAGCGTTGCGCGCCCTTTCGGTGAATGAATCCGGTTCTGGGTGATCTTCATCGACGGACACATCGGACTACGGGCATCAAAGTTGAAGCATAAACCGTTGCCGTTACACTCCATCGCACCGCGCCACTGCTGGCGTACCGCAATGGGGATCTGCCGATCGAATATACCGCGCTTCACCGCGTCCACTTTCATCATCGGCGCATCGAGACCTTCTGGCGGGCAAATCTTCCCTGGGTTGAGTCGGTTATGCGGGTCAAATGCCGCTTTCACTTTGCGCAGTTCTGCAAAAAGTTCCTCACCGAAAAACGCCGGGCTGTATTCAGCGCGAAAACCTTTGCCGTGCTCGCCCCACAACAAACCACCGTATTTCGCAGTCAGCGCCACCACGTCATCAGAGATTTGCTTCATCAAAATCTCTTGTTGAGGATCGCACATATCCAGCGCTGGACGGACGTGCAAGACACCTGCGTCGACGTGACCGAACATACCGTAGCTTAAGCCGTGGCTGTCGAGCAGCGCGCGAAATTCAGCAATATAATCGGCCAGATGTTCCGGCGGTACGCAGGTATCCTCAGCAAACGGAATTGGCTTAGCGGCACCTTTGGCATTGCCAAGCAGACCAACGGCTTTTTTGCGCATTGCATAGATACGTTCAACCCCCGCCAGCTCACGGCACACCTGCCAGCCGATGACACCTGCTTGATGACTGGCGATCAGCTCATCCAACCGCGCACAGAGTGCATTTACCCGCTCATCAATCAGCGCCTCATCATCACCAGCAAATTCCACAATGTTCAGCCCGAGCATCTCTTGGTCAGGCACATCGGTAATCAACTCGCTGACGGAATGCCAGACAATATCTTCCCGCGCCAGATTCAGCACTTTTGAGTCCACCGTCTCTACCGAAAGCGCCCGCGCCTCAACCATAAACGGCGCGTTACGCAGCGCAGAGTCAAAAGAGTCATATTTGACGTTCACCAGACGGCGCACTTTAGGCAAGCGCGTAATATCCAGCCGCGCTTCGGTAATAAAGGCCAGCGTCCCTTCTGAACCCGTCAGAATGCGCGTCAGGTCGAACTCGGTCATCTCATCGTTAAAGACATGACGCAGATCGTAACCGGTAAGAAAGCGGTTAAGTTTGGGGAAGTTGTCGATGATTAACTGGCGTTGCTGACGGCAACGTTGATAAACCGTGTTATAAATTCGCCCGATTGTGGTATTGGATTTACCCAGCGTTTCCGCCAGCTCGACGGGTAAAGGTTGCGTATCGAGAATATCGCCCCCCAACAACACCGCGCGTACGCCAAGTACGTGATCTGACGTTTTGCCATAGACCAGCGATCCCTGACCGGATGCATCGGTATTGATCATCCCACCGAGCGTTGCCCGGTTGCTGGTCGAAAGTTCCGGCGCAAAAAAGTAGCCGAACGGTTTCAGGTACTGATTGAGTTGGTCTTTTATCACCCCGGCCTCAACGCGCACCCAGCCCTCTTCAGGGTTAATTTCGATGATGCGGTTCATATGGCGGGACATATCAACAATAATGCCCTGGTTGAGCGCCTGACCGTTAGTGCCGGTGCCGCCGCCGCGGGGGGTAAAGATCAGCGATGAATAGCGTTCCTGCGCGGCAAGACGGGCGATCAGCGCCACATCTGCGGTTGAACGCGGAAATACCACCGCATCGGGGAGAAGTTGGTAAATACTGTTGTCGGTCGACATTGTCAGACGATCGGCATAACTTGTCGCCGTATCGCCGGTAAAACCTTGTTGCTCCAGCTCTTGCAAAAAATTAAGCACCAGTTGAACGACGCCGGGTGCCTGGGAAATCTGTGGAATCATTATATTGACCCTTTCCTGCGGTCTGTGATGTAGGTCGATACACTGTTCTTTCAGGCGGCTGCAATAGCGCACAGAAAGGTGATGTTTATTTACTCTATCGATTTCGAGTTGCAGGAAGGCGGCAAGCGAGTGAACTCCAGGAGCTTACAACAGTAAGTAACTGGGGTGAACGAACGTAGCCGCAGCATATGCAACTTGAAATACGACGAGTAAATCGTTTGCGTGTTGCCTGAGTTGTTGTACCACATTTTTTTCTAACACGCCCATCAGAATTAAGGGCAGAATCGGCCTGTTAAAAACCGCTGAAATTGCTCATCATTATGCAGGTGAGTTTCGCGTGTTCACGTCGCGTCGACGATTTGACGCACAAAAAAGGTGAAAAGTAGTTATGGTAAATGTTCGTCAGCCCAGGGATGTCGCACAAATTCTGCTTTCGGTGCTGTTTTTAGCCATCATGATTGTGGCATGTCTGTGGATTGTTCAACCCTTTATTCTCGGCTTTGCATGGGCCGGTACGGTGGTTATCGCCACCTGGCCGGTATTGTTACGTTTGCAAAAGATCATGTTTGGCCGCCGCTCTCTCGCCGTTCTGGTGATGACGCTGTTATTAGTGATGGTGTTTATCATCCCTATTGCTTTGCTGGTTAACAGTATCGTCGACGGCAGCGGCCCGCTAATTAAAGCCATTTCCAGCGGTGACATGACGTTACCCGATCTGGCGTGGCTTAATACCATTCCGGTGATTGGCGCGAAGCTGTATGCAGGCTGGCACAACTTGCTGGATATGGGGGGGACGGCGATCATGGCGAAAGTCCGCCCTTATATTGGCACCACCACTACCTGGTTCGTTGGGCAAGCGGCGCATATCGGGCGCTTTATGGTGCATTGTGCGCTGATGCTTCTCTTCAGTGCCCTGCTGTACTGGCGCGGTGAACAGGTGGCACAAGGCATTCGCCATTTTGCGACCCGTCTGGCAGGCGTTCGCGGAGATGCCGCCGTACTGCTGGCGGCACAGGCTATCCGCGCGGTGGCGCTGGGTGTGGTGGTGACGGCGTTAGTACAGGCAGTGCTTGGCGGTATCGGCCTCGCCGTATCCGGCGTACCTTATGCAACTTTGCTAACGGTGTTAATGATCCTTTCCTGCCTTGTCCAGCTTGGCCCGTTGCCGGTACTGATTCCGGCGATTATCTGGCTCTACTGGACTGGCGATACCACCTGGGGAACGGTATTGTTAGTGTGGAGCGGTGTGGTTGGCACGCTGGATAACGTCATCCGCCCAATGTTAATTCGCATGGGTGCCGATTTACCGCTGATCCTGATCCTCTCTGGCGTTATTGGTGGTTTGATTGCTTTCGGGATGATCGGTCTGTTTATTGGTCCGGTTCTGTTAGCCGTTTCCTGGCGTCTGTTTGCCGCGTGGGTGGAAGAAGTCCCGCCGCCGACGGACCAACCGGAAGAAATTCTCGAAGAACTTGGCGAAATCGAGAAACCGAATAAGTAATTTCTCATCAGGCGGCTCTGCCGCCTGATTGTTAACCACCGCTAATTGATATTTGCTTGCTCTTCTCCATATTTTCCTGCTTACCGCCATTCAGCTGGTAGTACCTGTCGCAAATTCTTTACAGTTTTTAAACTAATGAGACGAATCTGATCGACGCAAAAAGTCCGTATGCCTACTATTAGCTCACGGTTATAAATCAACATATTGATTTATAAGCATGGAAATCCCCTGAGTGAAACAACGAATTGCTGTGTGTAGTCTTTGCCCATCTCCCACGATGGGCTTTTTTTTAACATTTTTCCGCTTCGCTACCTCGCCCCTCACTCTTTCCAATAATGTTGCACAAGATACTGTGACTCTCTTCAAGCCGTCAGCAGGCTGATAATGTTATTTATATTTTATTGTTTATTTCATGCAGCCATTACACGATGAACGCTTATGAACTCCAGGCACTCCGCCATATTTTTGCCATGACTATTGATGAATGCGCGACCTGGATTGCCCAGACCGGTGACAGTGAAAGCTGGCGTCAGTGGGAAAATGGCAAGTGTGCCATTCCTGATCGTGTAGTCGAGCAACTGTTGGCTATGCGTCAGCAAAGAAAAAAACATCTTCATGCCATCATAGAGAAAATAAATAACCGCATCGGCAACAACACCATGCGTTTTTTCCCCGACTTAACCGCATTTCAACGAGTCTACCCTGATGGCAATTTTATTGACTGGAAGATCTATCAATCGGTAGCCGCTGAATTATATGCACACGATCTGGAGCGGCTTTGTTAATTTTTCCACAGAAAGGAATTGTCGTTGTTACAACAATAATGAACGGATACTGACATAACATCGCTACACTTTTTAAAGCACCTTTGCTAAGTAGAACCTATGAAAAATCCCTATTACCCTACCGCACTTGGGTTGTATTTTAATTACCTGGTGCATGGTATGGGCGTCATTTTGATGAGCCTGAATATGGCCTCGCTGGAGACGCTTTGGCAGACTAATGCCGCGGGCGTCTCGATAGTTATCTCATCGCTGGGCATTGGTCGATTAAGTGTCTTGCTTTTTGCAGGATTATTATCCGATCGCTTTGGTCGCCGCCCTTTTATCATGCTCGGGATGTGCTGCTATATGGCCTTCTTTTTTGGCATCCTGCACACCAATAACATCATTATCGCTTATGTTTTTGGCTTTCTGGCGGGAATGGCAAACAGTTTTCTCGATGCAGGCACTTATCCCAGTTTGATGGAAGCTTTTCCACGCTCACCTGGGACAGCCAATATTTTAATTAAAGCATTTGTTTCCAGCGGACAATTTTTATTACCGCTAATCATTAGCCTGTTAGTGTGGGCTGAACTGTGGTTCGGTTGGTCCTTTATGATTGCTGCAGGCATTATGTTTATTAACGCTCTGTTTTTATACCGTTGTACGTTCCCACCCCATCCGGGTCGTCGCTTACCTGTCATAAAGAAAACCACCAGCTCTACGGAACATCGCTGTTCAATTATCGATTTAGCCAGTTATACCTTATATGGCTATATCTCAATGGCAACGTTTTATCTGGTTAGCCAGTGGCTGGCACAGTACGGACAATTTGTTGCAGGCATGTCATACACTATGTCGATCAAACTACTCAGTATCTACACTGTGGGTTCGCTGCTTTGTGTATTTATTACCGCTCCACTCATTCGTAATACCGTTCGCCCAACAACATTACTCATGCTGTACACCTTTATCTCATTTATTGCTCTGTTTACCGTCTGCCTGCATCCCACATTTTATGTGGTGATAATATTTGCTTTTGTCATTGGTTTTACCTCTGCTGGAGGTGTTGTGCAAATTGGCTTGACGTTAATGGCTGAACGTTTTCCTTACGCTAAAGGTAAAGCTACAGGGATCTATTACAGTGCGGGCAGTATTGCGACCTTTACTATTCCGTTGATTACGGCTCATCTGTCCCAAAGAAGTATTGCCGATATTATGTGGTTCGATACCGCCATCGCTACCATCGGTTTTTTACTGGCACTGTTTATCGGCTTACGCAGCCGCAAAAAAACGCGGCATCACTCGCTAAAGGAAAATGTCGCTCCGGGTGGGTAATGCAATATTCTTTTCAGGTCATGCAAGATCTTACGGATAAATAACTCTTTCTGCGCTAACTAAGGAAAATCGCGATCAAAAACAAACTATGACATGCAATATTCCTGGAAACATAAACTTTATGCCATGTACCCAGGGAAAATCATCTTCAGTATAGTAATTATGTAAACCGTCGGAGAACAATACGTACGGTAACGAAATTATCTTTCAGCAAGGAGCTGTGAAAATGTCTCAAAATAAGGCTTTCAGCACGCCATTTATCCTGGCTGTTCTTTGTATTTACTTCAGCTACTTCCTGCACGGCATTAGTGTTATTACGCTTGCCCAAAACATGTCATCTCTGGCGGAAAAGTTTTCCACTGACAACGCGGGCATTGCCTACTTAATTTCCGGTATTGGTTTGGGGCGATTGATCAGTATTTTATTCTTCGGTGTGATCTCCGATAAGTTTGGTCGTCGGGCGGTGATATTAATGGCAGTAATAATGTATCTGCTATTCTTCTTTGGTATTCCCGCTTGCCCGAATTTAACTCTCGCCTACGGTCTGGCAGTGTGCGTAGGTATCGCTAACTCAGCGCTGGATACGGGTGGCTACCCCGCGCTCATGGAATGCTTTCCGAAAGCCTCTGGTTCGGCGGTCATACTGGTTAAAGCGATGGTGTCATTTGGGCAAATGTTCTACCCAATGCTGGTGAGCTATATGTTGCTCAATAATATCTGGTACGGCTATGGGCTGATTATTCCGGGTATTCTGTTTGTACTGATCACGCTGATGCTGTTGAAAAGCAAATTCCCCAGCCAGTTGGTGGACGCCAGCGTAGCTAATGAATTACCGCAAATGAACAGCAAACCGTTAGTCTGGCTGGAAGGTGTTTCATCGGTACTGTTCGGTGTAGCCGCATTCTCGACCTTTTATGTGATTGTAGTGTGGATGCCCAAATATGCGATGGCTTTTGCTGGTATGTCAGAAGCTGAGGCATTAAAAACCATCTCTTATTACAGTATGGGCTCGTTGGTCTGTGTCTTTATTTTTGCCGCACTACTGAAAAAAATGGTCCGGCCCATCTGGGCTAATGTATTTAACTCTGCACTGGCAACAATAACAGCAGCCATTATCTACCTGTACCCTTCTCCACTGGTGTGTAATGCCGGCGCCTTTGTTATCGGTTTCTCAGCAGCTGGCGGCATTTTACAGCTCGGTGTTTCGGTCATATCAGAGTTTTTCCCAAAAAGCAAAGCCAAAGTCACCAGTATTTATATGATGATGGGTGGACTGGCTAACTTTGTTATTCCGCTGATTACCGGTTATCTGTCGAACATCGGCCTGCAATATATCATTGTTCTCGATTTTACTTTCGCGCTGCTGGCCCTGATTACCGCAATTATTGTTTTTATCCGCTATTACCGCGTTTTTATTATTCCTGAGAATGATGTGCGGTTTGGCGAGCGCAAATTTTGCACCCGGTTAAACACAATTAAGCATAGAGGTTAAAGGAGTTAATTATGGATGTTACCGCAAAATACGAATTGATTGGGTTGATGGCTTATCCTATCCGCCACAGTTTATCGCCTGAAATGCAGAATAAAGCCTTAGAAAAAGCGGGATTGCCATTTACCTATATGGCCTTCGAAGTGGATAACGATAGCTTTCCCGGAGCAATTGAAGGATTAAAAGCTCTAAAAATGCGCGGAACTGGTGTGTCGATGCCGAACAAACAACTGGCGTGTGAATATGTTGATGAATTAACGCCAGCAGCCAAACTGGTGGGTGCCATCAACACCATCGTTAATGATGATGGCTACCTGCGCGGCTATAACACTGACGGCACGGGCCATATTCGCGCCATTAAAGAGAGCGGTTTTGATATCAAAGGCAAAACAATGGTGCTGTTAGGGGCCGGAGGTGCCTCAACGGCGATTGGCGCGCAGGGGGCAATTGAAGGTTTAAAAGAAATTAAACTCTTTAACCGTCGGGATGAGTTCTTCGATAAAGCCCTCGCCTTCGCGCAGCGGGTTAACGAAAACACCGATTGTGTCGTCACGGTTACCGATCTCGCCGATCAGCAAGCCTTTGCTGAAGCCCTAGCTTCCGCCGACATTTTAACCAATGGCACAAAAGTGGGTATGAAACCCCTTGAGAATGAATCATTAGTTAATGATATCAGTCTGTTACATCCGGGACTTCTGGTCACTGAATGCGTGTATAACCCGCATATGACGAAGTTATTGCAGCAGGCGCAACAAGCTGGTTGCAAAACGATTGATGGATACGGCATGTTGTTGTGGCAAGGGGCTGAACAGTTCACGTTATGGACTGGCAAAGATTTCCCTCTGGAATATGTTAAACAGGTCATGGGGTTCGGTGCCTGACAGGCTGACCGCGTGCAGAAAGGGTAAAAAATGAAAACCGTAACTGTAAAAGATCTCGTCATTGGTACGGGCGCACCTAAAATCATCGTCTCGCTGATGGCGAAAGATATCGCCAGCGTGAAATCCGAAGCTCTCGCCTATCGTGAAGCGGACTTTGATATTCTGGAATGGCGTGTGGACCACTATGCCGATCTCTCCAATGTGGAGTCTGTCATGGCGGCAGCAAAAATTCTCCGTGAAACCATGCCAGAAACACCGCTGCTGTTTACCTTCCGCAGTGCCAAAGAAGGCGGCGAGCAGGCGATTTCCACCGAGGCTTATATTGCTCTCAATCGTGCAGCCATCGACAGCGGCCTGGTTGATATGATCGATCTGGAGTTATTTACCGGCGATGATCAGGTTAAAGAAACCGTCACCTACGCCCACGCGCATGATGTGAAAGTTGTCATGTCCAACCATGACTTCCATAAAACGCCGGAAGCCGAAGAAATCATTGCCCGTCTGCGCAAAATGCAGTCCTTCGACGCCGATATTCCTAAGATTGCGCTGATGCCGCAAAGTACCAGTGATGTGCTGACGTTGCTTGCCGCGACCCTGGAGATGCAGGAGCAGTATGCCGATCGTCCAATCATCACAATGTCAATGGCAAAAACTGGCGTAATTTCTCGTCTGGCTGGTGAAGTATTTGGCTCGGCGGCAACTTTTGGTGCGGTAAAAAAAGCCTCTGCGCCAGGGCAAATCTCGGTAAATGATTTGCGCACAGTATTAACTATTTTACATCAGGCATAAGCAATAATATTTCGGCGGAAATACCCTCCCCCGCCGAAATAAAAAAAGTATTTTTAACCGTATTTTATAAAAATATTTCGTGAGTCTCTGTGCGCTAATTCTCCATCTGGCGTAGGGAAAATCACACCTGAATCAGGAATTAACAATGAAACCTGTAAAACCACTTCGTATTAATGGACGAGTGCCGGTCCTGTCGGCACAGGAAGCGGTGAATTATATTCCCGACGAAGCAACACTTTGTGTGTTGGGCGCTGGCGGCGGTATTCTGGAAGCCACCACGTTAATTACTGCTCTTGCTGATAAATATAAACAGACTCAAACGCCACGTAATTTATCGATTATTAGTCCAACAGGGCTTGGCGATCGCGCCGACCGTGGTATTAGTCCTCTGGCGCAAGAAGGTCTGGTGAAATGGGCATTATGCGGTCACTGGGGACAATCGCCGCGTATTTCTGAACTCGCAGAACAAAATAAAATTATTGCTTATAACTATCCACAAGGTGTACTTACACAAACCTTACGCGCCGCCGCAGCCCACCAGTCTGGTATTATTAGTGATATTGGCATCGGGACATTTGTCGATCCACGCCAGCAAGGCGGCAAATTGAATGAAGTCACTAAAGAAGACCTGATTAAACTGGTCGAGTTTGATAACAAAGAATATCTCTATTACAAAGCGATTGCGCCAGATATTGCCTTCATTCGCGCTACCACCTGCGACAGTGAAGGCTACGCCACTTTTGAAGATGAGGTGATGTATCTCGACGCATTGGTTATTGCCCAGGCGGTGCACAATAACGGCGGTATTGTGATGATGCAGGTGCAGAAAATGGTTAAGAAAGCCACGCTGCATCCTAAATCTGTCCGTATTCCGGGTTATCTGGTGGATATTGTGGTGGTCGATCCGGATCAAAGCCAACTGTATGGCGGTGCACCGGTTAACCGCTTTATTTCTGGTGACTTCACCCTTGATGACAGTATCAAACTTAGCCTGCCCCTAAACCAACGTAAATTAGTTGCGCGGCGCGCATTATTCGAAATGCGTAAAGGCGCGGTGGGGAATGTCGGCGTCGGTATTGCTGACGGCATTGGCCTGGTCGCTCGGGAAGAAGGTTGTGCTGATGACTTTATTCTGACGGTAGAAACAGGTCCGATTGGCGGAATTACTTCACAGGGGATCGCCTTTGGCGCGAACGTGAATACCCGTGCCATTCTGGATATGACGTCCCAGTTTGATTTTTATCACGGTGGCGGTCTGGATGTTTGTTATTTGAGTTTTGCTGAAGTCGACCAGCACGGTAACGTCGGCGTGCATAAATTCAATGGCAAAATCATGGGTACCGGTGGATTTATTGATATCAGTGCCACCTCGAAGAAAATTATTTTCTGCGGCACGTTAACTGCGGGCAGTTTAAAAACAGAAATTACCGACGGCAAATTAAATATCGTCCAGGAAGGACGGGTGAAGAAATTTATTCGGGAACTACCGGAAATTACTTTCAGCGGAAAAATCGCGCTCGAACGGGGACTGGATGTTCGTTACATCACCGAACGTGCTGTATTCACGCTGAAAGAAGACGGCCTGCATTTAATCGAAATCGCTCCTGGCGTCGATTTACAAAAAGATATTCTCGACAAAATGGATTTCACCCCAGTGATTTCGCCAGAACTCAAACTGATGGACGAAAGATTATTTATCGATGCGGCGATGGGTTTTGTCCTGCCTGAAGCGGCTCATTAACAGGAGTATCACGATGGATTTTTCTTTAACTGAAGAACAAGAACTGCTGCTGGCCAGTATTCGCGAGTTGATTACGACTAACTTTCCGGAAGAGTATTTCCGCACCTGCGATCAAAACGGGACATACCCGCGTGAGTTTATGCGGGCACTGGCGGATAACGGTATTTCCATGCTTGGTGTGCCGGAAGAGTTCGGCGGCATCCCTGCGGATTACGTTACCCAGATGCTGGCGCTGATGGAAGTGTCAAAATGCGGTGCTCCGGCATTTTTGATTACCAACGGTCAATGTATTCACAGTATGCGCCGTTTCGGTTCTGCAGAGCAGCTACGTAAAACGGCAGAAAGCACACTGGAAACGGGTGATCCCGCCTATGCCCTGGCGTTGACGGAGCCAGGCGCAGGCTCAGACAACAACAGTGCCACTACCACTTACACGCGTAAAAACGGCAAGGTTTACATCAACGGACAGAAAACCTTTATTACCGGTGCGAAAGAGTACCCGTATATGCTGGTGTTGGCGCGCGATCCGCAACCGAAAGATCCCAAAAAAGCCTTCACCCTGTGGTGGGTCGACTCCAGTAAGCCCGGCATTAAGATTAACCCGCTGCATAAAATCGGCTGGCATATGCTCAGCACCTGCGAAGTCTATCTCGACAACGTGGAAGTTGAAGAGAGCGACATGGTGGGCGAAGAAGGAATGGGTTTCCTCAATGTGATGTACAACTTTGAGATGGAGCGCCTGATCAACGCCGCGCGCAGCACCGGCTTTGCCGAGTGTGCCTTTGAAGATGCCGCTCGCTATGCCAACCAGCGTATCGCTTTTGGTAAACCCATTGGGCATAACCAGATGATCCAGGAAAAACTGGCGCTGATGGCGATTAAGATCGACAACATGCGCAACATGGTGCTGAAAGTGGCATGGCAAGCCGATCAGCATCAATCACTGCGCACCAGCGCGGCGCTGGCAAAACTGTACTGTGCACGTACCGCAATGGAAGTCATTGATGATGCGATTCAAATCATGGGCGGTCTGGGCTATACCGATGAGGCGCGCGTCTCTCGCTTCTGGCGTGATGTCCGTTGTGAACGTATCGGCGGCGGTACAGACGAAATTATGATTTACGTAGCAGGTCGGCAGATCCTGAAAGACTATCAGAACAAATAATCTGCAGGCGGCGCAGCTCTTCTTAACAAACTGCGCCGCCAGATTTATCCAACAAGACTTACCGGTTGAGGAAATACAGATAGGATTTCTTGTTCCGCAAAACAATTTTTAAATTGCCTACGGTAATCGCTGGGCGAACAACCGACATGGCGCAAAAACAGTTTGGCAAAGTGATCGACATTTTCATAACCCACGCGCCAGGAGATCTCTGCCTGTGATAATTCAGTATTAGTGAGTGACCATTTTGCTTCCGTCATACGCCGTTGAATAACATAGTTAATAGGGGAAATACGATACTCTTTGGTAAATTCATGGCAAATATAACTGACGCTGGCACGAAATTTTTTCGATAACTGTTCTAAAGTGATTTTTTCGCAATAATTATTATTCAGATAGAAAAGAATATCTTTTATCAGAACATCTTTTTTAATATACCCCTGCTCCGAACGATAAGCATTTTTAAAGTTTTCGTAGTAAAGAATTGCTAATGTATAGGCAAATGCATCCCATAACGAAGATGTTTGGCTATTTTTACTTTGCGGCAAAATCACACTTAGCTCATTAAATAAGGTTTTAATGACTTCTTTTCCCTGCCCCGCGGCAATTACCGGACAAGAATGCGGTTGCAGTAGATGATTTTCCTCAGCCCCCTGAAACTGAAAGCCGTACAGCGCACAGGTACACGTCGTTGCCGGATCGTTAACGTCAGAGGCCACCGCATGCAGCCTGCCGCGTTCTATCACCACAATGTCATCCGCATGTGCGACATATAACGAAGAATCGATGGTAAACCTTGCAACCCCTTTCTTGACGTAAATCAACTCGGTTTCATTGTCATGCACGTGATGTCCGGACTCCCATTTTGGATCATCGCTAAATGCAAAACGTGAAAGCCGTGGCGTTTTACCGGCGACAAACAGCGTTTCACTGGCGTTATCAAAACAGCGTTGATACATGACAACCTCCCTATTCCATGAGCAAGCAAAAACAATATATGCCGGATAAAATACGGCGTGTATTGCGGTTATACAACCGCGTTTAGCGAGAGCTAAACAAGATTATTTACACTGAATGCAAGATTGTACGGTCATGGAATAACTATATTGCCGCAAATTGCACTTTTGTTTTAGCGATCGCATTTTTTTTGCAAGATTGTTGGCAAGGAAAACAGCTTGCTCCGTCGAAAACCCCGCACCGCTATCGCACACTATTTTCAGGCCATTTTTACCTTCCATCGGAGATGGTTCCGTATGCGACTCACAGGAGAAATCATGAAAATAATAACCTGCTTTAAGCTGGTGCCTGAAGAACAGGACATTGTTGTCACTCCAGAATACACCCTGAATTTCGACAATGCCGACGCCAAAATCAGCCAGTTCGATCTCAATGCCATTGAAGCTGCAAGCCAGCTCGCAACAGATGACGATGAGATAGCCGCGCTGACCGTTGGCGGCTCATTGTTGCAGAACTCGAAAGTGCGCAAAGACGTGCTATCCCGCGGGCCGCACAGCCTGTATTTGGTGCAGGATGCGCAACTTGAACATGCACTGCCTCTCGATACCGCAAAAGCGCTGGCGGCAGCAATTGAAAAGATCGGCTTCGATTTACTGATCTTTGGTGAAGGTTCCGGCGACCTTTATGCCCAGCAGGTTGGCTTGCTGGTCGGAGAAATTCTGCAACTTCCGGTGATTAATGCAGTGAGTGCTATTCAGCGTCAGGGCAATACACTGGTGATTGAACGCACGCTTGAAGATGATGTTGAAGTTATTGAACTCTCTGTTCCAGCCGTGCTCTGCGTCACCTCCGATATTAACGTGCCACGCATTCCTTCGATGAAAGCCATTCTTGGCGCGGGTAAAAAACCGGTAAATCAGTGGCAGGCAAGTGATATTGGCTGGAGCCAGAGCGCGCCACTTGCTGAACTGGTCGGCATTCGCGTACCGCCGCAAACAGAACGTAAGCACATCATTCTCGATAACGATTCGCCGGAGGCCATTGCCGAGCTGGCGGAACATCTGAAGAAAGCCCTGAACTGAAGCCTACGGAGAAGAAACGATGAGTCAATTAAACAGCGTCTGGGTCTTTAGCGATAATCCTGAACGTTATGCTGAACTGTTTGGCGGCGCTCAGCAATGGGGCCAACAGGTGTATGCCATTGTACAAAATACCGACCAGGCGCAGGCAGTTATGCCTTATGGTCCAAAATGTATTTATGTTCTTGCGCAAAACGACGCGCTGCAACGCACTGAAAATTACGCCGAAAGCATTGCTGCCCTGCTGAAAGATAAACACCCCGCTATGTTGCTGTTGGCCGCGACGAAACGTGGTAAAGCGCTGGCAGCACGGTTAAGTGTGCAACTGAATGCGGCGCTGGTGAACGATGCCACGGCGGTGGATATTGTCGATGGTCACATTTGCGCCGAACACCGGATGTATGGCGGGTTAGCGTTCGCTCAGGAAAAGATCAACAGCCCGCTGGCGATCATTACCCTTGCACCCGGTGTTCAGGAACCGTGCACCAGTGATACCTCTCATCAGTGCCCGACAGAAACGGTACCTTATGTTGCTCCGCGTCATGAAATTCTCTGTCGCGAACGCCGTGCGAAAGCCGCAAGCAGCGTGGACCTGAGCAAAGCAAAACGTGTGGTTGGCGTCGGTCGTGGACTGGCGGCGCAGGATGACCTGAAAATGGTCCACGAACTGGCGGCGGTGCTGAATGCTGAAGTCGGCTGTTCACGTCCAATTGCCGAAGGCGAGAACTGGATGGAGCGTGAACGTTATATCGGTGTCTCCGGCGTGTTGCTGAAATCCGATCTCTACCTGACGCTGGGGATCTCCGGGCAGATCCAGCATATGGTTGGCGGCAACGGCGCAAAAGTGATTGTCGCCATCAATAAAGATAAAAATGCGCCAATCTTCAACTATGCCGACTACGGTCTGGTGGGCGATATCTACAAAGTCGTCCCTGCCCTGATTAGCCAGTTGAGCCGCTAATTCCCCTTTCAACCACATCTCCCGCTGTAAACGCAGCGGGAAGGGAGCATAACGCATGTCGGATGACAAATTTGATGCCATTGTGGTCGGTGCGGGCGTTGCTGGTAGCGTTGCCGCACTGGTCATGGCACGAGCCGGGCTGGATGTCCTGGTGATAGAACGCGGCGACAGTGCCGGATGTAAAAACATGACCGGCGGGCGTCTTTATGCCCACACACTTGAAGCAATCATTCCAGGCTTTGCAGTATCAGCGCCGGTAGAACGCAAGGTCACACGCGAGAAAATCTCCTTCTTAACCGAAGAAAGCGCCGTTACCCTCGATTTTCACCGCGAGCAACCAGATGTTCCGCAACACGCATCTTATACCGTATTGCGTAATCGTATGGACCCGTGGTTGATGGAACAAGCCGAGCAGGCGGGCGCGCAGTTTATCCCGGGCGTACGCGTCGATGCGCTGGTTCGTGAAGGAAACAAGGTCACTGGCGTGCAGGCTGGGGATGATATTCTCGAAGCGAATGTGGTGATTCTGGCTGATGGCGTTAACTCGATGCTTGGCCGCTCGCTGGAAATGGTTCCCGCTTCCGATCCGCATCATTACGCTGTTGGTGTTAAAGAGGTTATTGGCCTGACACCAGAACAGATCAACGATCGCTTTAATATTACGGGCGAGGAAGGTGCCGCCTGGCTGTTTGCCGGTTCCCCTTCTGACGGCCTGATGGGCGGGGGATTTCTCTATACCAACAAGGATTCCATATCCTTGGGGCTGGTTTGTGGATTGGGTGATATCGCCCATGCGCAAAAAAGCGTGCCGCAAATGCTGGAAGATTTTAAACAACACCCCGCCATTCGCCCGCTGATTAGCGGCGGCAAGTTGCTTGAATATTCCGCGCATATGGTGCCAGAAGGCGGTCTGGCAATGGTGCCGCAGCTGGTTAACGATGGCGTGATGATCGTTGGTGACGCCGCAGGCTTCTGCCTGAATTTGGGTTTTACAGTTCGTGGCATGGATTTAGCCATTGCATCGGCTCAGGCTGCCGCCACAACGGTGATCGCCGCCAAAGAACGCGAGGATTTCTCCGCCAGCAGTCTGGCGCAATACAAACGTGAGCTGGAACAAAGCTGCGTCATGCGTGATATGCAGCATTTTCGCAAGATCCCGGCGCTGATGGAAAACCCGCGCCTGTTTAGCCAATACCCACGAATGGTAGCCGACATCATGAACGAGATGTTCACCATCGACGGCAAACCAAACCAGCCGGTACGCAAAATGATCATGGGACACGCGAAGAAAATTGGGCTGATCAACTTGCTGAAAGATGGCATTAAGGGAGCAACCGCGCTATGAGCCAGAACGCTACGGTTAACGTCGACATCAAATTAGGCGTCAATAAATTCCATGTTGATGAGGGCCACCCGCATATCATTCTGGCGGAAAATCCCGATATCAATGAATTCCATAAATTAATGAAAGCCTGCCCTGCCGGACTTTATAAGCAGGATGACGCAGGAAACATTCATTTTGATTCCGCCGGTTGTCTGGAGTGCGGCACCTGTCGGGTGCTGTGCGGTAACACTATTCTCGAACAGTGGCAATATCCCGCAGGCACCTTCGGTATTGATTTTCGCTACGGCTAATCATGCATCCCACAGGCCCGCATCTCGGGCCTGATGTTCTGTTTCGAGAGTCCAACATGAAAGTGACATTAACGTTCAACGAACAACGTCGTGCGGCGTATCGTCAGCAAGGGCTATGGGGCGATGCTTCGCTGGCCGATTACTGGCAGCAGACCGCTCGTGCGATGCCAGACAAAATTGCCGTGGTCGATAATCATGGTGCATCGTACACCTATAGCGCGCTCGATCACGCCGCGAGCTGTCTGGCAAACTGGATGTTAGCGAAGGGTATTGAATCAGGCGATCGCATCGCATTTCAACTGCCAGGCTGGTGTGAATTTACCGTTATCTATCTTGCCTGCCTGAAAATCGGTGCGGTTTCCGTACCGCTGTTGCCTTCCTGGCGGGAAGCAGAACTGGTATGGGTGCTCAATAAGTGTCAGGCAAAAATGTTCTTTGCACCGACGTTGTTTAAACAAACGCGTCCGGTAGATTTAATCCTGCCGCTGCAAAATCAGCTTCCACAACTACAACAAATTGTCGGCGTGGACAAACTGGCTCCCGCCACCTCTTCCCTCTCATTAAGTCAGATTATCGCCGACAATACCCCACTGACCACGGCGATAACGACCCACGGCGATGAATTAGCCGCGGTGCTGTTTACCTCCGGAACCGAGGGCCTGCCAAAGGGCGTGATGCTTACGCATAACAATATTCTCGCCAGTGAGCGGGCTTATTGCGCGCGGCTGAATCTGACCTGGCAGGATGTCTTTATGATGCCTGCGCCACTCGGTCACGCAACGGGCTTTCTGCATGGCGTAACGGCACCATTCTTAATTGGCGCTCGCAGCGTGTTGTTAGATATTTTCACTCCTGATGCGTGTCTCGCGCTGCTTGAGCAGCAGCGTTGCACCTGTATGCTCGGCGCAACGCCGTTTGTCTATGATCTTTTGAATTTACTAGAGAAACAGCCCGCAGACCTTTCAGCGCTGCGTTTCTTTCTTTGCGGCGGTACCACAATCCCCAAAAAAGTGGCACGTGAATGCCAGCAGCGCGGCATTAAATTATTAAGTGTTTATGGTTCCACAGAAAGTTCGCCGCATGCGGTGGTGAATCTCGACGATCCTTTGTCGCGCTTTATGCACACCGATGGTTACGCTGCCGCAGGTGTAGAGATTAAAGTGGTCGATGACGCACGCAAGACCTTACCGCCAGGTTGTGAAGGTGAAGAAGCCTCGCGTGGCCCCAATGTGTTTATGGGGTATTTTGATGAACCTGAATTAACCGCCCGTGCGCTGGATGAAGAAGGCTGGTATTACAGCGGCGATCTCTGCCGCATGGATGAGGCTGGCTATATAAAAATTACCGGACGCAAAAAAGATATTATTGTCCGCGGCGGCGAAAATATTAGCAGCCGTGAAGTGGAAGATATTTTATTGCAGCATCCTAAAATTCACGATGCCTGTGTGGTTGCAATGCCCGATGAACGTTTAGGTGAACGATCATGCGCTTATGTCGTGCTGAAAGCGCCGCATCATTCATTATCGCTGGAAGAGGTGGTGGCTTTTTTTAGCCGTAAACGGGTCGCAAAATATAAATACCCTGAACATATCGTGGTAATCGAAAAACTACCGCGTACTGCCTCAGGTAAAATACAAAAGTTTTTGTTAAGAAAAGATATTATGCGGCGATTAACGCAGGATGTCTGTGAAGAGATTGAATAAGTTTCATCTTCGGGGATCACATAACCCCGGCGACTGAACGCCGCCGGGTATTTATTTTATTTCTTCAGTTCAGCCAGGCTTAACCAGGTTTGCACCACGGTGTCCGGGTTCAGAGACAGGCTATCGATCCCCTCTTCCATCAACCATGCGGCAAAGTCTTCGTGGTCGGACGGACCCTGACCGCAAATCCCGACATATTTGCCCTGTTTCTTCGCGGCACGGATAGCCATCGACAGCAGTGCTTTCACCGCATCGTTGCGCTCATCGAACAATTCAGACACCACGCCGGAGTCACGGTCCAAACCGAGCGCCAGCTGCGTCATGTCGTTTGAGCCAATTGAGAAGCCGTCGAAATATTCGAGGAACTGCTCTGCCAGCAAGGCGTTGGACGGGATTTCACACATCATGATGATTTTCAGCCCGTTCTCGCCACGTTTCAGCCCCTGACGCGCCAGTTCTTCAACCACCGCTTTCGCCTGATCTACGGTACGCACGAACGGGATCATGATCTCAACGTTGGTCAGCCCCATGTCGTTGCGCACACGTTTCACTGCTTCACACTCCAGCGCGAAACAGTCGCGGAAGCTGTCGGAAACATAGCGTCCCGCGCCACGGAAGCCGAGCATCGGGTTCTCTTCATCTGGCTCATAACGCTCACCACCGACCAGGTTGGCATATTCGTTCGATTTAAAATCAGAGAGACGGACAATGACGCGCTTCGGATAAAACGCGGCACCCAGCGTCGCGATCCCTTCAGTCAGACGACCAACGTAAAATTCACGCGGAGAATCAAAACCTTTCATCATCTCGCGGATTTCGTTTTGCAACTGCGGTTCCTGATCGTCAAACTCAAGCAGTGCGCGTGGGTGGACGCCAATCATACGGTTGATGATAAATTCCAGACGCGCAAGTCCCACGCCTTCGTTCGGCAGACAGGCGAAGTCGAAAGCTCGGTCCGGGTTACCGACGTTCATCATTACTTTCAACGGCAGATCCGGCATCGTTTCTACGCTGGAGCTTTTCACGCTAAATTCCAGCAACTCCGCATAGACGTAACCGGTATCACCTTCGGCACAAGAAACAGTGACGTTCTCACCGTCTTTCATCCGTTCTGTTGCATCTCCACAGCCCACTACCGCCGGAATGCCCAGTTCACGAGCGATGATCGCCGCGTGACAGGTACGACCGCCACGGTTGGTGACAATGGCAGATGCTTTCTTCATGATCGGTTCCCAGTCCGGGTCGGTCATGTCAGTAACCAGCACGTCACCAGGTTCGATGCGGTTCATTTCGCTGATGTCATGGATGACTTTCACCGGACCCGCACCGATGCGATGACCGATAGCACGGCCTTCGGCGATAATCTTACCCTGTGAATGCAGCGTATAACGCTCCATGACCTGACCGCGTGAGCGCACGGTTTCCGGACGCGCCTGCACAATGAACAGTTTGCCGGTGTGGCCATCTTTCGCCCACTCAATATCCATCGGGCGACCGTAGTGTTTCTCAATTTGTACGGCCTGTTTTGCCAGTTCCTGCACTTCTTCGTTGGTCAGCGAGAAGATGTCACGCTGTTCCTGCGGTACGTCTTCGATTTTAACCTGCTTGCCGTGCTCCTGGGTCGGCGCGTAAACCATGCGGATTTTTTTCGACCCCATGGTGCGGCGCACGATAGCCGGGCGATTCGCCGCCAGTGTCGGTTTATGCACGTAAAACTCATCCGGGTTAACCGCACCCTGCACGACCATCTCACCAAGGCCCCATGCGGAAGTGATAAACACCACCTGGTCAAAGCCGGATTCGGTATCAATGGAGAACATCACGCCAGATGATGCGAGATCAGAGCGCACCATCCGTTGAACACCGGCGGAGAGCGCCACACCACGGTGATCGTAACCCTGGTGCACACGATAAGAGATGGCGCGATCGTTAAACAGAGAAGCAAATACATGTTTCACTGCCACGAGAACGGCGTCAAAACCCTGAACGTTGAGGAAGGTTTCCTGCTGACCGGCAAAAGAAGCGTCCGGCATATCTTCTGCGGTGGCGGAGGAGCGCACCGCAAAAGAGGCGTTTTCGTCATCGGCGGAAAGCTGTGCATAGGCTTCGCGGATGGCGTTTTCCAGCTCAGGCTGGAAGGGAGTGTCGATAATCCACTGGCGGATTTGCGCGCCCGCTTTCGCAAGCTGAGTAACATCGTCAATATCCGTTTTATCCAGCAGTTCATAAATGCGCTGGTTTACGCCGCTTTGGTCCAGAAACTGGTTAAACGCGTCGGCGGTTGTGGCGAAACCATTCGGAACGGAAACACCCATTCCGGAAAGGTTAGTAATCATTTCACCCAGGGAGGCATTTTTGCCCCCAACCCTGTCTACATCATTCATGCCGAGTTGGTTATACCAAAGCACCAGCGGTGACGAGCCATTGTTGGACATCGAACAATCCTTTTGTGATAAATGAACGGTTTGAGAAACACATTTCTGCGCATTTATCTTTGCATATTTAACCGGATGAAAAAAACGGTGAATCGTTCAAGCAAATATATTTTTTTACTTTTTAAGACTGATCCCAGCGTTGCGCAAATCTGCTCTCTTCGACAATTTCCACATAAACCATCGGTATAAACGAAACCATAAAAATGAAATGCTGTTTTCATAAAAAATAAAATTGAAGGTTCATTTTATAAACCAGACATAACGTTCTACGCTTCTGTGCGTTTTTAATTTATGCTTTCATAGAATTATGTCTGCATCACGGGAAGAACAAAATGGATAATGCTGTTGATCGCCACGTTTTTTATATTTCTGATGGTACGGCAATAACTGCGGAGGTATTAGGACACGCAGTAATGTCACAATTTCCCGTCACTATCAGCAGCATCACGCTGCCGTTTGTCGAAAATGAGAGCCGTGCACGGGCAGTGAAGGATCAGATTGACGCAATTTATCACCAGACAGGCGTGCGCCCGCTGGTCTTCTACTCCATCGTGTTGCCGGAGATTCGCGCCATCATCTTGCAAAGTGAAGGTTTTTGCCAGGATATCGTTCAGGCGCTGGTTGCCCCGCTACAACAAGAGATGAAACTGGATCCAACGCCGATTGCTCATCGTACCCATGGCCTTAACCCTAATAATCTCAATAAATATGATGCGCGCATTGCGGCGATTGATTACACCCTCGCCCACGATGACGGCATTTCGTTGCGCAATCTGGATCAGGCTCAGGTGATCCTGCTCGGTGTTTCTCGCTGTGGTAAAACCCCCACCAGTCTGTATCTGGCAATGCAATTTGGTATCCGCGCGGCAAACTACCCCTTTATTGCCGACGATATGGATAATCTGGTGCTACCCGCGTCGCTCAAACCGCTTCAGCATAAATTGTTCGGCCTGACTATCGACCCGGAACGTCTGGCGGCGATTCGCGAGGAACGTCGGGAGAACAGTCGCTATGCCTCGCTTCGTCAGTGCAGGATGGAAGTCGCGGAAGTGGAAGCCTTGTACCGTAAAAATCAGATCCCGTGGATTAACAGTACCAATTATTCGGTAGAAGAGATTGCCACCAAGATCCTCGATATCATGGGCCTTAGTCGCCGAATGTACTAGAGAACTAGTGCATTAGCTTATTTTTTTGTTATCATGCTAACCACCCTGCGAGGTGTGACACACCTCGCACTTGAAATCAGCAGCGATTGGTTTATCGTGATGCGCATCACTTCCCGGCAGTCCTGCCGTAGAAGCAACAAATTTCTGAGACTTGTAATGAACAGAACTGACGAACTCCGTACTGCGCGTATTGAGAGCCTGGTAACGCCCGCCGAACTCGCGCTACGGTATCCCGTAACGCCTGGCGTCGCCACCCATGTCACCGACTCCCGCCGCAGAATTGAAAAAATACTCAATGGTGAAGATAAGCGACTGTTGGTCATTATTGGCCCCTGCTCGATCCACGATCTTACCGCTGCAATGGAGTACGCCACCCGTCTGCAGTCGCTGCGCAACCAGTACCAGTCACGGCTGGAAATCGTAATGCGCACCTATTTTGAAAAACCACGAACTGTTGTCGGCTGGAAAGGACTAATCTCCGATCCGGATTTAAACGGTAGCTATCGGGTAAATCACGGTCTGGAGCTGGCGCGCAAATTACTTTTACAGGTAAATGAGCTAGGCGTTCCAACCGCGACTGAGTTCCTCGATATGGTGACCGGTCAGTTTATTGCTGATTTAATCAGTTGGGGCGCGATTGGCGCACGTACTACCGAAAGTCAGATCCACCGTGAAATGGCTTCGGCACTCTCCTGTCCGGTAGGTTTTAAAAATGGTACCGATGGCAACACGCGGATTGCTGTGGATGCTATCCGCGCAGCCCGCGCCAGCCATATGTTCCTCTCGCCAGACAAAAATGGTCAGATGACCATCTATCAGACCAGCGGCAACCCGTATGGCCACATTATTATGCGTGGCGGCAAAAAACCGAATTATCATGCCGATGATATCGCCGCAGCCTGCGATACGCTGCACGAGTTTGATTTACCTGAACATCTGGTGGTGGATTTCAGCCACGGTAACTGCCAGAAGCAGCACCGTCGCCAGTTAGAAGTTTGTGAGGATATTTGTCAGCAAATCCGCAATGGCTCTACGGCGATTGCTGGAATTATGGCGGAAAGTTTCCTGCGCGAAGGAACGCAAAAAATCGTCGGCGGTCAGCCGCTCACTTACGGTCAATCCATTACCGACCCGTGTCTGGGCTGGGAAGATACCGAACGCCTGGTCGAAAAACTCGCCTCTGCGGTAGATACCCGCTTCTGAATGCGTGCCCATTCCTGATGGGATGGGCATTTCTGCGCAACTTGTTGTCTTCTCAGCACATTACTGCTTGCTCTGGTCAGCCATAATATTGATAATAAGAATCATTGTTATATCAATTATTATTAATTTTTATGCGTTATACGGATAGCAGAAAACTCACGCCTGAAACGGATGCCAATCACAAGACCGCTTCCCCGCAGCCTATTCGGCGAATTTCCAGCCAGACACTGTTAGGTCCGGATGGCAAACTGATTATCGATCATGACGGGCAAGAATATCTGCTCCGTAAAACTCAGGCTGGCAAGCTGCTGTTGACCAAGTAGCCTTTAACTCGAGCAGCTGACTTCCAGCCGTTTACCCCAGTCAGGTGGACGACTGACATAGTCATCAGCTCTGTCGCTGAAAGGATTTCGCAACGCCTCATGCAGGCGGTGCAATTCCGTCATATCACCCTTTTCTGCCGCTTCAATCGCCCGTTGCGCCAACCAGTTGCGCAACACCAGAGCTGGGTTAACGCTTTGCATCAGCTGCTGACGCTCACTATCGCTAACCTCGTCTTGTTGCAAACGCCCCCGATAACGGGCAAACCAGTCATCAAATGCCGCACGATCAATAAACTCATCACGTAGCGGTGACGCCGCGCTGTGCTGCTCGGTCAGACTCAGCATGCGGAATGTGCGGGTATAATCGCTGCGCTCTCGCGCCATCAGACTGAATAATTCATTCAGTAGCGCGTTATCCTCTTTTTGCTCCGTCATGAAGCCCAGTTTCTGCCGCATCCGTTCTCCATAATGCGTCAACAAAACCTGCTGATAGCTGTCCAGGGCCTCATTCAGGGCATCTACGGCAACAAATGGCGACAATGTCTGCGCCAGACGCTGTAAATTCCACAACGCGACGGCAGGTTGATTATCAAAGCTGTAACGCCCTTGATGATCCGAGTGATTACAAATAAAACCGGGTTCGTAATCATCAAGAAAACCAAACGGCCCGTAATCAAGCGTCAGCCCCAGCAGCGACATGTTGTCGGTATTCATCACCCCATGAGCAAAGCCGACCGTCTGCCATTGGGCAATTAACGACGCGGTACGTGCGACAACATCGCTAAACCAGAGACGGTATTTGTCCTCATCATCTTCAAGATGTGACCAGTAATGACGAATAGCAAAGTCAGCTAACTGACGAACCTTTTCCGACTCGCGGCGGTAGTAAAAATGTTCGAAATGACCAAAGCGCAGATGACTTGGTGCCACACGCATCAGCATCGCGCCTGGCTCCGCCGTTTCCCGATACACTGGCGAATCGCTGGTGACGATACTTAACGCGCGGGTCGTCGGAATGCCCAGATAATGCATCGCCTCACTGGCGAGACTTTCTCGTATCGTCGAACGTAAAACCGCCCGTCCATCACCCATTCGCGAATAAGGCGTCAGGCCAGCACCTTTCAGATGCCAGTCCATTGTAGTGCCATCAGCAAGCAGTTGTTCGCCGAGTAAAATGCCGCGCCCATCACCCAGTTGGCCCGCCCAGACGCCGAACTGATGACCACTGTAAACCTGCGCCAGTGGTGACATACCAGGCAGTAGGGCTTCGCCGCCCCAGACACCTGCGCCATTTTTAAACAGCGACGATGGAATACTCAGCGTGTTAGCCAGTTCGGTATTATGCCAAATCAGCCGGGCATTATTTAAAGGCGTAGGGGAAAGTGCTGTATAGGTTTCTGGCAATTCATCGCGCCAGCGGGTAACAAAAGACAGGGTCATAGATCCTCCTGTTTGATAGTGTAGACGGTTACTCTCGTCTTAAACACCAGCAAACAGAAGGGTTATAGCTGAACCAACGTCGTTATCTGATTTATGGGAACGGCAGGCCACAGGCATCCCTGGAGAGCATGGAAATCGAAGGGGGTAATCTGTGCCAATATTTCTGCCGTATCAATGCCTCCCGCAATGATGCAATTGCAACAAGGGGAAATTTGCGCCTGGATCGCACGAATAAACGGTTCGAAGGAGCGGTGCGTGATTTGTTGCTGAATAAAACTTTTATCCAGCATGACGCGGGTGAAAAGACCATCAAAAACCGCTTTCATTGTGCTATTGCCTGCTCCCAAATTACCTAAGGAAGGTGCGAATAAGTGGGGAAATTCTTCTCGGCTGACTCAGTCATTTCATTTCTTCATGTTTGAGCCGATT
>OKWZ01000138.1_pt1 | contig 37698 bp, 55 predicted proteins | sample 1607111 | NCBI WGS metagenome assembly OKWZ01 (sample SAMN07501042, study PRJEB24779) | human gut metagenome | reverse complement strand
AGACAGGCCAAAGAAACGGCAGAAGCTACACGGACGCAAGTCACACAGCTCGCCGGCTCTTGGTCAGTTAAGAACCTAAACAGCGCCGGTGACGTGCTGGGTCAGTTAAACCTAAACCCAGACGGGTCAGTCCGAATTAACGAGGGCTTGCTTTCTGTCGGTGAAAAGACAATCATCAAAGACGGGGTTATCAAAAAGTCAATGATTGGTGAAGCGCAGATCGGCACGGCTCATATCAGCGAGATTGACGCGAGCAAAGCACAGCTTATCAACGTATCGGCCAAAAATATTGTATCTGACGGGCTTACAGCAAACATCATCAAAGGTGGTAAACTATCCTCACTTAACGGTGTGACTGATTTTGATTTACAAACCGGTTGGATTGATATGAATAACGCGAACGTCGGTATTAGAAATCAATTCAGAAATAAGCCGTTACAATATCTTGTTTTTGGTCAAGGAGCGATCAATGGCAAGGAAGCAGCGTATACGGCCTTAATGTCGAACTCTTGGAAGCGAGTCGCAATGGACGATGGTTCGGCTGGTATTCAAATTTGGAACGCGAATGATAACACGACAGCCGTCAATATCTATGGTGACTTGGTCGAATTTATGTATAATGCGAATGATAAGCTGTCCGTAGCAATCGATACAGTAACTAATAAGCTCTATAATATCGAAGATATTGTTATTAGAGGTTACAGTCTATCACATATATTAGACGATATCTTTGATAACTTTAACAACCTAAATCACGATGGAAATTATACAAGAGGATATCATGGCCAATGGAGGGGGTAAGAACAGAATGAACACAGTAGATAAAATCGTAAATGAGATCTCGCAGAATCTCGCAAATGCAATCGTAGATACCACTTATTACAAAGTATTATACGATGAGTCTCAAGAAAAACTGGCAGAAGCACAAGCACAGTTTGAACAGGCACAAATTAAACTAAATAAAGTTAATCAAGTTTTAGAAGCGGACGAGGCCTTGAAAGACTTGTTTGACGAAGTAGCACAGAAATTAGAAAAGGAATAATTTTTTTATGGAATTTAAAATCATTAACAAATACTTGCAAGAAGAAGGACGCACTTTCGTTTCAATCCGTTCAAACAACCCTTACACAGCCTTTGAGCGTGTTTTGATTGGTGACCGTACAAATGAATCAGATGAAGTACTGATCCAAGCCGTTCTTGGTCAAGTCGTGACTGAATTGAACCCAGCCGAGGGTGTGAAGAAATTGCAAGAGGACTTGCACGTACAGGCGCAAGAATACGAAGCTAAACTTGCGAAGAAAGACGAAGAGATCCAAAAAGTGAAAGACGTGGCAGAATGGAGCGTACTTGCTCGTGTGACTGACACAGACCACCCGCTTGATCCTACAGTCTATAAACGCGGTCTTGAGTTGGTTGATCTTGGTAAAACTGGCACAACATATCCAGCACAAGCGATCTTTGCACTTGAGGATCCTAACCACGTTGAAAAATTCAGTGAAGGTAAGCGCGTGATGGTACAAGTAACAGAACCATTTACATACAATGGCGAAACACTTGAGCAATTGGAATCATTGAACCAAAACGGAAAAATTGGGATCTGGAAATGGACCGAGCCAAAACAGGAAGAACCAAAACCAGCGGGAGAGCTTGAGACTCAACCCGTACAGTAAGCTAGTAGCTTAATAGGGGGGTGGTAAAATTGGACCTATTAACACTGGTTGACAAATTGACTCCCGTTCTAGTCGTGATTATTCCCAGTTATTTTTCCTTTAAAAGCACAAAAACCACAAAAGAAGCTGACAAACGTATCGAGGGCCTATCTAACAAGATAGATACCCTCGAGAAGTCAGTATCAAACGTGGAAGAAATCGGGAAAGATAACCAGAAGAATCTGACTATTATCGGGAAAGGCTTGCAACGACTTCAACGTTTTCGATTGCAGGAGAACCTGAAGAACGCGTTAAAACGCGGACACACGAACCAGCACGAGCTAGAAGAGTTGTCAAAGTTATATGAAAGTTACGTTGAATTAGGCGGTAACGGAGCTATTAAAGTGCTCTTTGAGCGCTTTTTGGATTTAGAAATTAAAGAGGAAAAATAACATGGATCAAATCACAAGCATTATTACTTCATCGGCAATGAGCATTTTAGTTGTATTGACTGGTATCGTGGTTCAAGCGATCAAGAAATACCTATTAATGCGTGGTGGCAAGAAAGCAATCGAGATCGTTGAGATCTTGGCAAAAAACGCAGTCAACGCTACAGAGCAGGTCGCTGACAAGTTGGATATCCATGGTAAGGACAAGCTAGAACACGCTAAAACGAGCTTGATCGAGGGCCTTGAATCGCAAAATATCCACTTGACGAATCAAGAACTCAATACCTTTATCGAAGCAGCGGTCAAAAAAGCGAATGACGAATGGAAGAAATAGGAGATAGACAATGAGTGTACAACAATCTATCGTTAACGGTTTTATTAATCGTCGCGGGCTGATTACCTATTCAATGCTAGGAAGCCGTAACGGCGCAGATGGCACGGGTGACTGCTCGGGTATCGTGTCGCAAGTTTTAAAGGAAGCTGGTATTCCGATTCAAGGTTTACCGTCCACGGTAACCCTTGGTCAACAGCTCGCAAACAACGGCTTTTACCGCGTAAGTATCAATCAAGATTGGGACGCACAACCGGCCGATATTATTCTTATGAGCTGGGGTGCTGATATGTCAACGTCTGGCGGTGCTGGTGGCCACGTCGGAGCGATGATCGACGATACATACTTCATCTCTTGCGACTATTCAACGCAGGGCGCACCGGGGCAAGCGATCAATACTTACCCATGGAATGATTATTATAACTGGAATAAGCCGGCTTATATCGAGGTTTGGCGGTATGCTGACACAGCACCACAAACTGACAACCGAGCAAACACGGCAGTACAACCGCAAGACAAGGCCTTTTATCAAGCGAATGAGGTCAAGTACGTCAACGGTATTTATCAAATCAAGTGCGATTATCTCGCGCCAGTTGGTTTTGACTGGACCGAAAACGGGATCCCAGTGTCAATGGTAAACTGGGTTGATGAGAATGGAAACAACTTGCCAGATGGTGCAGACCGAGACTTCAAAGCCGGTATGTACTTTAGCTTCGAACTCGATGAAGCCCATATCGCGGACACTGGAAAAGGTGGCTACTATGGCGGTTACTATTGGCGCCTCTTTGAGTTTGGGCAATTCGGCCCTATCTGGTTGTCATGCTGGGATAAGGACGATCTAGTAAATTATTATGAGTAAAAGGGGTGATTGAATGAATCGCTCAAACTGTACAAATTTAAAGCAGTTTGAGGGTGGCCGAGTCGTCAAACAAGGCGACTCGGCTTCCCTTTTTGGTTTTGCATTATACGATGAGAGATGGACTCCGATTGATCTTGAGGGGCAGACGGCTACAATTCACTTTGTCAGCAAGAAAGGCAAAGCGTCATTTTCGACAACGGTCCAAGGGTCAAAGGTTACCTTTAAAATCCCGAAAGTCCTTCCCGTCGAGAGCTATCTCGTTGAGGTGGTGGCTGGTGGATATGTATTCCCGAGTGACCAGAGCGTCAGAGTGGACGTTATCCAGTCCGCGGACGAATATACAAGCGAGCAAGTCTTGGACCTTGTAAAAAATGATGTCAAAACAGAAATTGACAAGTATATTTCAGCGCACCCAAACGGGCCACAATCGGAAGAATTGCCAGACTTAACCACACTTTACAATCTAGCTAAAATTTGAAAGGACATATAAATGACTTTAAACACAGAAAAATTAACTCAATTCGCTCAAGCAGTCGGAGCTGACGTAAAAGAAATTAAAACCACGCTTGCAAATAAAGCTGACAAGTCTGAAATCGGTCAAGGCGGTATCACTCAGCAACAGTTAGACACGGCTATTCAAGGAGTAAAAACAGCAATCCTTGGTGAAGGTGTACCCGAAGAGCTGGACACGCTCAAAGAAATCGCAGAAAAGATCCAAGCGGGCGGAAGCTCAGATAGTGCGATTGTGTCCAAAATGACAGAGCTTGGCCAGAAGTTTACTGACCTAGAAAATACTGACTTTGTGCAAATTTATACCACAGCTAAAAATACCCTCTAAGGAGGTAGCAAATGGATAAATTAAAAAAAGCTATAACAGCGATCGGGAGAGATATAGGTGCGCTTCAAGGGAATCAATCGTCTTTCTTATCACAAACTAGAGCTTATGAATTATTCCCGACATACGCTCAGTTGCAATCTCAAATGACTAGCAATATCAAAGAGAAGCACGTTGACTTAGGTCTGGACGCTCTTATTGACGACAAACTAAAAAACGGTGGTGATCCGTTTGTCACACGTTCAAAACTTCCCACAGTGGATACAAGCCAACTCGCAAGTAAGAATGACTTGGAAGAACTCAAACGTAAGGTAGGAGCGGGTGCTAGCAGTGGAAGTACCGAATTAAAAGGCCAAGGCTTCCCGTACAATCTGAATGCAGATATTGGTACAATTTATACTGATACGACTGCTAAAAATGGGGCTGTCAAGTGGATCAAAAAGACCGCTGGGACTGGTTCTAACGCTTGGTCTGTTTTATTTGGTGATGTCAAACATAAGCCGAGAATTTCATCGAGCCAAAACAATGCGTATGTCGAGTTTAGACGTATAAACTCCACGGTTGAAATCGGCTTCGGTGGCCTTTCTTGGGGTTGGTTTGGAATCGTGAGACGAGGTGCGCCCAGCTACATTCCACAAGGGTCAGACCGTGATCGAAACGTGGTGATTTTAAATGTCGGCGGTATACCCGTCGGTTTTCGTGCGACCAGCTCAAAACTTGGTATTATGACCAATGACAAGGGCAAACGCCTTGGCACTTTTTATTTAGGCGGGCCGGGTGACGGCAACCAGCTTCGACTACAATTCGATGATCCGGTGCCAACAGATCGGGATATCGGAGACTTGCGGTTTACTAATATGTCCTATGTAACGGACGACCCGTGGCCAGAGACTCTATAAGATAACAACAGCGGTAGCATTTATGCTACCGTTTTTTTGTTTGCTCTGAAATTTGTGTTTATAACGGCATTTTTTCAGATTGTCTATTTAAACGAAAAATAACAAATTTACTTCCCTTGATTGAAAATAGCGTAACCAAATTTATCAAATTTTCCAGCGGATCACTACCTTGTCAGATGTGACTTGTACCTTTTCAATCAGCTCCCTGACAATGACTTTTTGATTATCGTAGGACATATCCAGTACACTGCTGGCATCTAATAGTTTTTCAATCTTCTCTCTTTTGCCCGCTTGCTTATCAGTAACGGCTTTTTTTATTTCTTCTTCCAGCGTGGCCCTCTGCTTGATAAAATCAGCAGACTTGCTCCTTAATTCGTCCAGCGTGATCCTATCGTCCAAGTATAGATCGTTCAGCTTGCTAAGTTTTAGAGTTAGGCTGTCTATCTGCTTCTGGATTGCTTGCTTGTCAACCGCTGGGCTTGTATCGTCCGAAAATAGTTCTTTTATCTTGTCTGGGTCGTTTTGTAGCTGGGCGATGCGAGTTAGAACATAATGCTCTAATAGATCCATGTCATAGTATCCGGACTCACACTTTTTATTGTCATTGTAGACCGTGACACCCCTTGTCTTTCGCGGGTGTCTTTGGTAGCACTCGTACCGCTTAAAGCGTGTACCGTCTTTTCTTACAGCCCCTAAAATAACTTTAAGGGGCGCGTGACAGTACCCGCATTGTGCCAGTCCGGATAGCATATATTTAGCCTGGAATGGTCGAGGGTTTGAGAGTTCCTTTGCTGTCTGCTGCCGTTTGGCCAGCTCTCTTTGCGTTTGCTCAAAATCATCTAGCGAGATTATAGCCTTGTGTGTGCCTTGGAATGTTTGGCCTTTGTATTGATTGAGGCCACAATATACAGGATTGGCTAGTATTCCTCTGATTGTGCGATAGCTCCAAGCTGGTTGTTTGGGGTATTCCCCGTTTATCTTGTCTCTTAATTTAGTGATAGACATACCGGCCAAGTAAGAAGTAAATATTTCTTTAACTGCCAGCGCTTCATACTCGTTAACAGTCATTGATCCTGTTTCTTTGTCGTAGTTGTACCCGTAGGAGGTTTTAGCCCACATCATGGACTTTCCAGACTTGGCCCGTCCCAGCTTGCCCAATTGCATACGCTCTTTTATCTGCTCTCTTTCGAGCTGAGCAAATACGGATAACAAACCTATAACGGCTCGCCCGAATGGTGTCGAGGTGTCGAAGTTTTCTAGCAGGCTTACGAACTCAATATTATTCTTTAAAAAGATATCCTCGATCAAGTAAAGCGTGTCCTTTTGGCTCCGGCTCAATCGGTCCAGCTTATATACTAATACTGTGTCAAATAGCTTGCTCTGGGCATCTTTTATCAATTGCTCAAGTGCTGGGCGCTCGGTTGTAGAGCCAGAGAAGCCCCCGTCTGTATAAACCTTGTAAACGTGCCAGTCTTTTATATCGCAGTAGCTTTCCAGCTTTGCTTTCTGCTCTTCTATCGAGTACCCCTCTTCTAACTGAGAAGTGGTAGACACGCGCACATATAATGCTACTTTATTCATTGTCTTTCCCCTCCATTTCTGATAAAATAGAGTATAGAAAGACACCTTTCAAAATATTCATTTTGAAACCTTTCCTTATCTCGATTCCCTCACGCTCAGACTCGCCAAAGTTTGAGAGCGTGGGGCTTTTTTTATTTGTCTAAAATCATTTTACCGTCTTGCTCCTGTGCAATAACTTTCGCATTAACATCTAAAACGATAAGGTTTGGAGCTTTAAAGTTTGGGTCATACTGTCTAAGCTCATTCTCTCCGGACTGTTTTATTTTAAGCATACCGTCAACCATAGGTTGAGCCTGTTTGATCTGTTCATCGGTTAGGGTGTCTGAAATAGTGATTGCTATATCTTTCTCGGTTGAATTAACAGACGCTTTAGGATCAACTCCATTTACCCACGCTTTGAAATTTTCTACAAAAACATCATAAGCAGAACGTCCTTTTAAAACATCGCTAGAAGAAGAAGTTGAAGAAGTCGATACTTCACTTGATGACGAGACTTGCTCCGTGCTTTGTTCTTGACTTTGGTCTGTATTTGCTTCTTTTTGACTGCAACCAGTCAATAATAGAGTGAGTGTTGCAATTGTTGCGAGTGTTATTTTTTTCATATATTCCTCCCGGCTATCCCACTAGCCTATAAAATTCATCAATAACCATCAGTTCGTCGGTTACTGATTTTAGTTTGTGTCTTTCCATAAAGTTTAAATAATTGAAATCTTCCTTGTCTACTCTTTCCAGCTCCTCTCTTAATAACGCGTGTATCATGGCCCGATTGGCTTCATTCTCGCATTTTAAAGGGTTGATAATATAATTAGCCTCGGTATGCTCTAAATGGCCCAGCTCGTGCAATATGACCCGTTTCTGGGCATCTCCACTTAGTGATTTATTAACGAAGATAATCCTCATATCTGAGATTATCATTCCAGGCCTTTGCCATAATTCGTTATCAAAGTAAGCGAGTGTCACTCCCTCACTATCGCATATTTCTTCTATCGTCATAATCTGCCTTGTAGGTATATTTCTATAATATTCTGTATCGCTTGTATGTCGTTTTCGGTCAGTGGTTTACCGTCGAAAGTCTTTGCGCTTTCGGCTAGCTTGCGCAAGTCTGTTTCAGAGTAACCCGTTTCAGCGGTTTGTTCTGCTTCATCTTCCCAGCCCATAAGATCAGCGGGTGAAATATTCAACGTTTCAGAAATCTTCTTTAGTACCTCTGGACCGACCTTTTCTATATCCCCTCTCTCGTATCTGAATATAGTTGAGCGAGAAACTCCCACGCGCTCAGCGAGGGTATCGGCAGAGATCTTCAATTCTTTTCTTCTTAATTTAATTCTTTCTCCGACGTTCATGATTTTTTCTCCTCTTATATATTACACGTTAATTTTACACCCTTAGTTTCAAAAACGCAACAAAAAAGTTTCAAAAATGCGATTTTTTTGTTGACAAACTTTTCTGGTCATGTTATACTTAATTCAACAAGTCGCAGAAGTGCGACAAAAAGAAAGGAGAATACATGGTTAATGTATCAAAGTTGAAAGGTAAAATCGTAGAACGAAATACCACGCAAGAAGAGCTTGCGAGTAAAATCGGTGTTACTAAAAGTACGTTTTACCGCAAGATGAAGCGAAATGGCAACTTTTCGATTAAGGAAGTAAACTTGATCGTGTCAGCTCTTGATCTTTCAAAAGATGAAGCTATGGCCATTTTTTTTAGCGAGACAGTCGCATAAATGCGACAATTTGGCAGAGTGACTAGAAAGGAGAAAAGGTGAAGATAAATGAAGTGAGAAACAACGTTTTTTATCAATTCCCAAAATGGTTACTTGAAGAAGAATACAAGCATTTGAGCATACGAGCAAAAATTGTATATATGCTGGTATTCGACAGAAGAACATACTCGATTAAAAACAATTGGTACGACAAGAATGGAGATGTCTACGTCTATTTCACAATAGAAGAACTAATGGAAACATTATCTTGTAGCCGTCAAACTATTATAAATGCCAAGAAAGAGTTAAACGATTGTGGGCTGATTAAAGAAGTATATCAAGGGTTAAATAGACCAAATCGGATTTACATTTTCGGGAGTCTAGAAAATAGACCCCTAGAAGTCCAAAATTTAGACGCAGGGAGTCTAGAAAATAGACCCCTAGAAGTCCAAAAATTAGACGGAATCAATACTAAATATATCAAGACTAAATATAACAATACTAAAGTCATCAACACAGAAGATGACGCTGGTCAAAAATCTTTCTCAAAGATTATCAAAGACAGCAACATTAAAATCAACGAGCGTCACACTCAAATGTTAATGGACTATATCACATTAGATCACTTTACAATTCCTATGATCCAGTACGCTGTAGAAAAGACAGAAGATGCCGGTTCAACTAGTTTTAATTATCTAAAAGCAATTTTAGAAAACTGGAAGAAAGAAGGCTTTACTTCTTTGGAACAAGTCGAGGATCATGACCGTAAGAGGCAGGTTAAACAAACAAAAAAAGAAGCCAGCCCTTACTCTATCAAGAACCCAGTATTTAGCCCTTACACGGACTTGTTACCCTGGGAAGAAGATGAGGAGGGATAGCCTATGGATCTACCACTTGTCTATCACATTAACGAAGCTGAAACGTGTGAAATACATCAATGCTTCAAATGGTCATTAAATGACGATGTACCGCTACAAGACGAGCGGAACAGAACCTTTTGCCCAGAATGCCAAAGAGAAAAAATGGCGCGTGAAGAAGATCAGAAAATAGGTCAAGCTCACGCATCAACAATCTTACGCAAGACGTACGACGTGCTTGATAAAAACAGCATCATACCGAGCGGACTGAAAGAAGCTAGTTTTAAAAACTTCACGGTAACGAATCAAATCGACCAGGAAGCCAAAAATTACGCTTTACGCTTGGTATCTCACTACTTGCATGGCGGGAAAGGTAACGCTCTGATAATGGGCAAGGCTGGACGCGGTAAGTCGCATCTAGCGATGGCAATAGCAAGTAAGCTCAACGCTGACTGGAAAGCGAACAAGCTACCTAAGAGCATCTTATTCGTTAACTTGCCAGCCTTGTTTATCAAAATTCAAAATTCTTTCAACCGTAAAGAGGGAATGACTAGCAACGAATGGTTGGAGCTACTAAAGAAAGTTGACTATCTGATCTTGGATGATCTCGGGCGATCTGATAACGCACAATGGAAGCAGGACTTCCTATACAGCTTATTAGACGAGCGAGAAGCGACAATCATCACAACGAACCTTGTAGGATCGGAAATGAAGTCACTTTTTGAAACCGGCCTGGTCAGCCGAATAACTAAAGGTGGACGGGACCTTTACTTTAAATACCCGGATAACGCAGAAGATAGGAGGAAATTGCCGTTTTGATTGACAAAATGATTGAGGGCTTCGAAGCTACTTGCTACGAGCTTTCAGACGAAATTAAAGCTAAGTTGCTAGCGAGTGATCCGGATCGAGCGCGTGGCAAGATCATGGACCTGTACGCTTGTAGATTAGCTGGCAGAGCATAAAAAAAGGCATCTTGGAAAAGGCAATTCCAAGAAGCCGAGAGATAAAACTTTCTAAGGAAATTATAACACGATGAAAACTAAAAATCAATGGCGACCTCGCATAATCAATATTATGGCAGACGGTAGCCAGGTAAATGACTTGACGGGATACACAATCCCAAAGGATAGCGGGTATTACAACGCGATCAGACGAATCAATAAGGAGATATAAAATGTTTAACGAAATTTTAGGGTGTATGACAATTGCAGGAACATTTTTTGCAGCAGGCTTCGCAGGAGCGGTTTGGGATTTTAAACGCGCACAACGTAAAAAGGTCAGACTGGCCAAACAGGAAGCGATCATGCAACAGTACGAGGAAGATCTACAAGAGAAATTTAACGAGGGCTATCAAGCGTTTAAAACAGATCTGGCTTATGCACGGAAGCACTCACACTCTGACAACGATTGGAGTATGGCAGATGTTTTGTAGCAAAAAAATTAAAGCATTAAAGCAAGAGATACGTTTTCAAAAAATCGACCTAGAAGGCAAAAATAATATACTTCGAGTGACCTTGAACGATAACAGAAGGTTGCGGAAGGAACTAAACCGAAAAAACAAACTTTTGAAAAAGTATCAAGAAGTCTTAATGAGATATCAAGAGGAGGGAAAGCTATGAACGAACGCTTACAGCTAATACTGGCCTGTATCAGAGTAGGACGGGCGAATGTACTGACCACACGCGACATTGCCAAAATGACGAACTTATCAGTACGAAAGGTTCGAGGGGGAATCGCAGAGCTACGGCTTAACTACTCAGTGCCTATCGTGGCCAACCGATCACTTCCTCGCGGGTATTACTTCGCGGAGAATGACGATGAATACACAGCTTGGGTGCTACAGTACAAGAAACAGATTAAGACAGAGCAGAAGCTACTGAACAGCTTGAAGTCTACAAGATGGGATCACTACAAGAAAATCAAAAAGGAGATAAAACAATGACAAATAACCAAGTGGCAGTTAAAACAACAGGGGACTTTCTAACCAACCCGCAACTATTAAATGCGAAGATCGTCAAGCAGTATCTTGATCCATCTGGCAAAGCCAGCGATGAAGAACTAGCTTACTTTATCGCAACTTGTAAAGAACGCAATCTCAATCCATTTACTAAAGAGGTTTACTTTATCAAGTACGGCACGAACCCAGCACAAGTTGTTGTTTCAAAAGATGCCTTTATGAAGCGAGCAGAACAAAACCCTAACTTTGACGGGTTTGAAGCTGGTATCGTGGTAGAAACACCAGAAGGTGAGATCAAGCAGATAACAGGCACAATCTACAGCAAAAATGACGAACTCCTGGGAGGTTGGGCGAATGTTTACCGAAAAGATCGGAGATATCCTATCGCGGTAGATGCAGATTTTAAAGCATACAACACAGGAAAATCTATGTGGGCTAAAATGCCAGCGTTAATGATCCGTAAAGTGGCCCTTGTATCTGCAATGCGTGAAGCATTTAGTGAAAACGTTGGAGGCTTGTACACAGCGGACGAAATGGAGCAGGCGCAACCTATTGATGTGACGCCAAAAGAAAGCCGTGAAGAAGTCATGAAACGCAAACAAGCGCAGATTGAACAGATGAAACAGGAACAACCAAAGAAAGAGGTTGAGCCAATCGTAAGCACAGAATACACTACAGCGGAAGAAATGCCTTTTATGGCAGAAGAAATGCCAGATGATATCGACTTACCATTCACTTAAAAAAGGAGACACAGAAAAATGAAAGAAGCGGAAACAATTAACCAGCTTGATAGTATCCAGATTAATTTTGAGCCTGCCAAAGTCGCATTCAGCGACTTTGGAGCGTTCGAGACTGGGATTGAACAAGCTATTGCTAAATACGGAACATTTGACCTTGAAGTTAACACGATTGAAGAAGTTAAACAAGCACGAACTGATCTGAACAAGTTGAGCGAGAGTCTTGAAAAGCGCAGAAAGGAAATCAAGGGTAAGATCAACGAACCTTACGCAGAATTTGAAAAAGCGTACAAAGCGCCTTATAACAAATTGAAGGGCTTGATCGATACCTTGAAACAACAGATTGACGGCTATGAAGAAAACCAGAAAGCTTTGCGAAAAGATGCGGTGCGTAACTGGTTTAAAGAGAAAGCCATTGAGGGCAATCTTAACCCAGAGATTTTTGAACAATATCTGGACGGCTTTACAAAAGCTGGACAATTTAAAAAAGACAGTTTCCAACTGTTAAAGAAGACAGAAACAGAGTTAGAAGCTATCGTCCTCGCTGAATTGCAAAAGCAAAATCAGAAAGACCAAGATATTTCAATCATCAGCAGTCAGTGCGCCACTCACAACATCGGGCCAGCGACTTATATTAGAGCGTATGAAAGCGGTCAGACACTAGCAGAAGTGCTTGATAGCATTACTGCAGACATTGAGAGCGCCAAGCTATTTAAAGAGCGCCAAGAAGCACAGAAGCGAGCAGAAGAAGAACGCAAGGCAGAAATTGAGCGTATGGCTAAAGAGCAAGCAGAAGCAAGTATCAAGGCCTACGATGCAGAAACTGGCGAGGTTATCGAAGACAAACCAAAACCACAGCCAACAAGCGACAAGTATGTTACTACTATCAAATTCTGGTTTGATTTAGAACAAGCAAAACAATTCAAAGAGTGGTTAGACGCTCATGATATCAAATTTGAAACCGTGGAAGGAATGAAGAAATGCTAAACAATGTATGCCTAGTTGGTCGTATGACTGGCGATGCAGAACTACGATACACACCAAATAATCAAGCAGTAGCCACTTTCAGACTTGCAGTAAACCGCAACTTTAAAAGCCAGAATGGAGAGCGTGAAGCAGATTTTATTAATTGTGTGATTTGGCGACAACAAGCGGAAAACTTGGCTAACTGGGCTAAGAAAGGGGCTTTGATTGGAATTGTGGGACGCATCCAGACACGAAGCTATGAGAACCAGCAAGGTAAGCGAGTATATGTGACAGAAGTCGTAGCAGAAAACTTCCAGCTATTGGAATTTAACAAGCAGAATGACCAAGGACAATCGAAAGGAAACAGCCAGCCAGATTTCTCACGGCAGGCAGAGCCTATGAATATCTTGGAAGAAGATCTTCCGTTCTAATCCTATGACATGGATTGAAGAACATTTTGCCAAAGAGTATCCAGAAATCAAATCCATACAAGATATCTGGGACAAAGACGATTTAGGTGGATATCAGACACAGCGGTATTCGAGGGAATTGAATAGAGTGATTATCACTAACGACTTGACCGCTATTAGTAACGATCTAAATTCAATCGGGCTTACTTTGGCAGATTTTAAACAGCAATTAACTTTATTTTAAGGATAAAAAATGAATGAACCAATCATTTTAAAATTTGAACTAAACCGCAAGCAGATGATATCTGCGAATGATCGGCTACACTTTCAACAAAAAGGCAAGATCACGCGCTTTCTGCGAGAGCTGGCCCACTACGAGGGTATGAACGTGTTAAAGGACTATTTCGGGTTGCCTTACACGGAAGATAAGCCGTGCGAGGTGAGGGTGATCGTATATGCGCCAACTAAGCGCAAGTACGATCCTCCGAACTGGTCGCCCACGACCAAAGCTCTATTGGACGGTCTAACAGATGCAGAAATCTGGACGGACGATAATTTTAACATTATTAAACGGGTGAGCTTCGAGCACGGTGGATTGTCCGGAAACAAAAACTACAAAATAGAATTAAATATCCGGGAAGTCAAAGGTATTTGATATGGAAAAAGACAATTTGCTACGATCCAAACGGATCTATGAAAAACGGCTCAGTGAGGAGCTACGACTTAAAACGATCAGCAATACACGAGGACATCACTACAGCGCGAACTATCGCGAATGGCTACACAAGGAAATTAAAGCCATAGACAAGAAATTAAAAGAAATCGAGGGGGATTTGATAGATGGATATTGATAGAATCGAGGAACTAACCGAGCTAACTAGACAGTGGTTTATTGACCGAGATATCACACAGGGGGATATCTTTAAACAGACGCTCAAACTCTTCGAAGAATTGGGCGAGCTATGTGCAAGGTATGCCAAGCAAAAAGAGCAACTCACAAAGGACAGCATCGGAGATTGTGCCGTGGTTGTCGTAGGCCTGGCAATGATGATTGAACTTGATCCGGTTGAGATCATGATTAAAGCGGTAGAAGCCAGAAAGGGCGATGTTAAAGATTGTTTTGAGTTGATGATCGAGAATGCGAGTGAATTTCAGTTTACTCGCAAGCACGAAGTTAAAATAAACGCTAAGTTTAACTTGCTGAGAATTGTGAGCTATTTAAAAGCTATCGCGCACAAATTAGGCTATGACTTCGCAGATTGCTTTGAGCTAGCGTACAACGAGATCAAGGACCGGAAAGGTCGCTGGGTCGAGGGTAGCTTTGTGAAAGAGGATGATTTAGAAAATGAACCGGATTAAGGAGTTAAGAAAACAACATAAGTTAAGTCAGAGGGACTTATCTGAACAAATTGGTGTAAATATCAGATCTGTACAACGTTGGGAACGTGGAGAAGGCGCTATGAAACCCCCAACGGCAGAGGGCGTGGCTAATTTTTTTGGAGTTAGTGTGGGCTATCTTTTGGGGTATTCGCAAACCCCAGACATTCCAGATGAAAAATGGCTACAGCTTTCAAAGCGCCAACAGTACATACAGAAATTAACTAACATCAAGATATCTTTGTTACGCGAGCAAGAAGGGATAAGCGCGCAAGATTTAAGTGATGTTAAAAAAGTAGCCAGAGGTTTATATGAGGATCTGGTATGGATGCAATTTGAAGCAGAAGAAAGAGAAGGAAAATAGAAATGAACAAGAAAATTATTTTTACGACAGCAGCATTGGCAACAGTAGCGACGGCACAAGGAGTATATGCAGATGAAGTACAAGGAACAACTGGAACAGGAGATAAGACTAGCTCAGTTACAACTAGTCAAATCGGAAGTGTTCAAAACGATCATGACACAGCAACGCAATACGCTGAACAGCCAGCTACTGAAAGCGGAGCTACGGATCCAGGAAGCACAAGCGACGATAACAAACAACCAGGAGCTACTACGGAATTTAGCAAAGATGGGAATGTGATTAAAGTAGAGAACCCAGAAGTGGTTATCGACCATTCTAAAGGTACAGGGAAGTATCAACCCTTTAGCGTGGAATATAAGAACGTACACTTCCCAGACGATCTCACAATCAACGAAGGGGACAAAGTAACGTTCACGCTTCCAGAAGAAGTGGCGTTTCAAACGAGCTTTACTTTTGACGTACACAATCCGGAAAATGCCGTCGTTGGTCAAGCTACCGCGGACAGCCAAGCGGGAACCGTGACAACCGTATTTAACGACTATTTCAAAAATCACCCGTTAAACAAGCAAATGAGCCTAAAAATGGACGCGAAATGGACTGACAAGGTCCAAAGCGGCAAACCAGTAACCGTGAACTTTAACGGCACAGTCGTAACGGCTCAAATCGGCAAAGAACAAGTGATTGGAAAAGATGAACTCCTTTCCAAGTGGGGAAGCCAAGACGAGAACGATCCGAGCGTCATTAACTGGACCGTGCGCGTGAATTACGCTCGAAAAGTTCTCAATTACGTCAAATTGATTGACGAAATGAGCGAAAATCAAAAGCTAATTGATAACTATTTCGAAATCAAGAATATTGAAAGCGTAGATCCTTGGGTTGACAAGGGATCAGCTATGGATCTCGTGAAATCTATTAGTAAGTCAGATCATGGCTTCACAATCACAATGGATCGTCTCGATCATATGATCTATCTAAATTACAAGACTAAATTGATTAATGCAGTCAAGGACTCAACAAACCCGACGAATAAAGTCGAGCTCAAAGCCGAAACAGATGGAGCTACTTCGTATAGCTATGTTCAACTTGTCGGAGGACGCGGGGACGCTTCGGGCGAGAATAAGCCCGCTCCAGTCTTTGAAATTCCGAAAGAATCTCCAAAAGTCGATATTCCAGAGTTCCAAGGCGGTATTCCGGGTATTCCAGAAGTGAGAGAGAAGCCGGAATACACAGAACCTATTGGAACTGTACCGAATGACGCGCCAGTTTTGGATAAGCCGGAATGGAAAGGCGGTACAGTACCGTTTGACGCACCACAGCTTGACAAGCCCGAATGGCAAGGTGGGGTGACACCTCCGGACGCTCCGATCTTGGAAAAACCGGAACTAGTGATCGATATTCCAGAGCCAAAACGCGACGAACCAAAACCAGACAAACCAAACACACCAGCGCCAAAAGAAACACCAAAAGTCGAAGAAGTGAAAATCGCTAATCGCGTGGAAAATCACGCGGAAAACACGCGAAACGAATCTGAAGAAACAGTTGAAGCGTACAGCGCCCCAGCAGTATTGCCTGAGACTGGATCAGACCTTGGATTGTCACTTGTGGCACTAGGCATTTCAGTAGCTACGCTGGCATTTACTTTGAAGAAAAAGGAAAACTAATGTGAGGGGGATATTCCCCCTTGATTTTGAAAAAAGGAGTTAAGAATGAACAAACAAGAATTAATAAAACATTTTGAAGAAATGGAATATGTATCTATCGTTCAAATGGGGAAGAAAGCCTTTATTGATATGATCGAACAACTAGACGAACCGCAGAAAGTCACAGTACCGCAGTTTGTGGCAGATTGGTACGAAGAGTATAAAGATAATCTTGAGTATAATATTTGGGATTGGATGAAGTATAATCTTGAACCTAAAAAACGAGAAAATGTAATCTTCTCCCGGTGGTTAGGTAAGACTGCAAACACCCCTGTAGAAACACTTGTCAAGATGAAGTTGTATGGCTACACAGTCGAGAAAGAACCAAAGTATACAGTTAAGATCAAATCTGTAAATCAGTATCTTGTAAGAAATACAGATGAGGATTTCTTAGGTTTTTTACAAAGTAGATTAAAATCGAAATTTACTCGCAAGGAGCTTGAAGAAGCTGGTTTTGGATGGGTGTTTGATTGCCCGGGTATTGAGATCGAGGAGGTGGGAGAATGATTATTAAAGATTACAAATACGAAAATTCAACAGATGGAATTCATTACATAATAGATGTAGATGGTTACAAATTTGAAATGAATCACACAAGAACAGAGTATGGTAGTGTGCAACACGACGACATAGAATATTTTTTAAATGAAATTGCTGAATACGACATGCAAGAAGCGGAATTGATTGAAGATTTTGTAAGACTTCAAAGTTACTTGTTAATGTATGGAGTCGGATTTGCCCTTGAAAAAGCTGGTGAGGTGGAAGAATGATAGAAATTAGGTTACAAAATCCATACGTAGACGAAACTATCAAAGTAAGAGAAAGTTTTGGACAAATTGCTAAAATGCTAGAACGGCACGCACGAGGCAATATAGAGTATCTACAACTAATTCAAGTTGAACCAGAACAAAGAATGATTACTATAAATCCTAAACACTTTGCGAAAATTGATTTTAAAATTGAAGAGGTGGAATCATGAGACCAAAACGATATCCGTATAGTAGAAAAAGAAGAATTATTGAAAAACAAGTTTTAAAGGGCGGTTATATCAACGCTTCTATCATAAAATCAAATGATTCGAGCGTCACATTTAGAGATGACAAGCTCATCTTCAGGAGAGAAAAAATAGATAACGAGGAGGTGGATTAATGGACCTATTGACTGTTATATTCGGACTCCTATCGCTTGCGTGGCTTGGTGGCCTCGCGGTGATCGGGCTCGCTATGTGGAAAGAAGGACGAGAAGATGACGAATAACGATAAGCTGATACGTGCGAATTTTGCGTTTATCCTTTTTATCCTAATTGCCGTATGCGTTAACCTCAACGCACGGATCATGACGCTTGAAACGAGCAACAGCGATCTACAACAGACGATCCGAACGCAAAAAGACGAGATCGAGAAAATCGAAGAAAAAAACACAATGCAAGACGTGATAATTAACAAATTGAACAATGATTATAATTCACGTATGGCCTGGCAATTACAAGAGGTAGCCGATGAAAACGGAGTCGGAGGGTAACATGACAGATGGACTTGAAAAAAGAATTTTTCCAGGAAGCAGACAAGGCGATAGCTGAATTTGAATCTATCTATGATTTTTTCAAGGTTGCGAAAAGTCATAATGCATACCAGGACGGTGCGCGGTATGAGAAATACAAGAAACAAAACAGAATGCCGTCATCTGCAATTATCGCGAGATTTGTTGGATTCGTCGAAACTGATCTACTCTATGAATGTATGAAAGAGTCACTTGACAAAGTAGGCCCAGGACGGTCTAGCGAGGACCTGGTTGAACGATTTTACAGAGATAATCACAATTATAAACGAAATGAAGAACGCAAGCGAGAGCGCCGTTTAAGACGTAAATTGGAAGCGTTGGATTTAATCTTAAAAATGGAAGGGTGGGATTGAATGCTGTTTGGTGAAGTGCTAAAAAATAAGACAAAGGAGAACGCAGACAATACACTCAAAAACTACCGCGTACTATTAAGAATTGCTGGGGAAGAATACAGTCCGAAAGTGACAGCTACTTACTCACTAGAGCCAAAGAGCGCACCCAGTTCGCCCAACCGTCAAACTGAGCAGATGGTGATTAGACGGGTAAGCGCACAGCAAGAGCTGGAGCTTATGGCATCGGCTATTAACAGGCTTTCTGATCTCAATCTATCGCAGATTTTGATCGAGCGATATTGCCGGGTACGATTTAGACAAGACAAGGTTATTTATCCAAGTCTAGGATATTCGGAAAGTGAATACTATAGATTGCTGGATCGGGCTTTATTAGAGTTCGCAGAGGCTTATAAAGCAGGGGAATTGCTAGAGTATAGATTTCTGGGAGACAATTGAAAGAAAGTAGGGAGTAAAAGCGCTGTATTGAGTGGTATTATAGTATTATCCAATGAAGTAGGAAGGACCTGCGCCATTTGGTTGTCTCCTTATAGTAGGTTGCTGGGTAACTCAACGGTTAGAGTAACGGACTTTTCACCCGTATAGTACAGGTTCGATTTCTGTCCCGGCTATAAAAAGCACCGCAAAAACAAAAAAGAAAGTGACCGATGATGTAAGTTTGGTGCTACTTGCTAGGCCCTTTGAATTATTTTGTCAACGAGGACAAAGTAGACCATATAACCCAAGAAGCGCGCATCGTCAAGGTGCGCTCTTTTTGGTGCTTGGAGCTAAAAAATGAAAATAGAAAAGATCAATATTTCGGAGATAACCGAATATGAGAACAACGCGAAGCTACACCCTCGCGAACAAATCGAACAGATAAAGAAATCAATCCAGGAGTTTGGAAATAACGACCCAATAGCGATTGACGAGGACAATGTTATCATTGAGGGCCACGGACGATACAAGGCACTGAAAGAGTTAGGTTTTGACGAGGTGGAAGTGATTCGTCTATCTCACATGAGCGAGGAACAAAAGCGAGCTTATATCCTTGCTCACAATAAATTGACTATGAACTCTGGGTTCGACATTGAACTTTTGAATTCAGAACTTGAAAGTATCGTGAATATCGACATGGAAGATTTCGGGTTTGACTACTATGAACCAGAATCCGAAGTCGAAGAGGATGATTTTGAGGTTGAAGAAACCAAGGATCCAATCGCGAAGCTAGGAGACATCTACCAACTTGGACGGCACCGCTTGATGTGCGGTGATTCTACTGATCCAGACCAGCTTGCGAAATTGGTAGACGGACAGCAGATTGACTTGATTGTAACCGACCCGCCTTATAACGTAGCGTATGAAGGTGGAACAGAAGAAGCTCTCACGATTATGAACGACAGCATGGATAATGAGTCATTCAGGAAGTTCCTACGTGACGCGTTCTTTGCTGCAGACACCGTTTTGCGTGAAGGTGGAGCATTTTATATCTGGCACGCAGACTCGGAAGGTTACAATTTCAGAGGAGCTTGCTCGGACATTGGTTGGACAGTACGACAATGTTTAATCTGGAATAAGAACACGTTAGTCCTGGGCCGTCAAGATTATCAATGGAAACATGAACCTTGCTTGTATGGTTGGAAAGAGGGGGCGGCACATTACTTTGTGAATGACCGTTCTTTGACTACTATCATTGAAGACGTGGAAGAGTTAAATAAAATGACGAAGGCCGAGCTAATTGAGTATATCGAGCGTATGCAGGCTAACTCACCGACAACTATCATCAACGAGAATAAACCAGCAAGAAATGGCTTGCACCCTACTATGAAGCCACTGAAATTGATTGAACGGCTGGTACGGAACTCTAGTAAGAAAGGCTGGAACGTGCTAGATAGTTTCAACGGCTCCGGATCGACTATGATTGTTTGTGAGGATTTAGGACGGACCTATTTTGGCATGGAGCTAGACCCACGATATGTGGACGCTACGATTCAACGTTGGGAAGAACACACGGGCCAGACGGCTGTTAAGTTGAATTAATAACATTATTTGAAAAGGAAGTGAGGCGATGGCTAATGAGGAAAACTTGATCCCTTTTAATGAACGAACAAAGAAAGAACAGAGGGAGATACAGAGAAAAGGTGGTATCGCCTCCGGAAAAACTCGCAAACGAAAAGCAAACATGAAAAAGACGCTTGAAGCTCTACTTGTTTCCAAAGTTTCAAATCCTCAGCTCTCTAGAGTGCTGCAGGACATGGGTTTTGAGGACGACTACGAGTCAGCACTTCTTTTGGTTGCAATGCAGAAGGCCTTAAAGGGCAGCTCACGTCACATGGAATTGATTTCTAAAATCGTAAACAGCGAGGGTGCCAAGGATACGCTTGATAAGAAAGAGCAAAAAGCGCGTATCAAAGCTCTGGAGCTTGAGAACAAACGTAAGGCCCAAGCGTTAGATGAAGCGGGAGGTGGTGCTGATGATTCAATCCTCATCATCGACGATATCCCGAACGACTAAGCCGACTATAAAACTAAGTAAAGAGATCAACCCTAAGTTTTATAAAGTATGGCGGTCAGCAAAGCCTTACAACGTTTTAAAAGGTGGGCGGAACTCTTTTAAGTCTTCAGTCATTGCTCTATTGCTTGTCTTTATGATGATTAAGGCTATAACCCAGGGGCAATGCGTAGAGATTATTATTGTCCGGAAAGTTGGTAACACAATCTTTGATAGTGTCTACAAGAAGATAATCTGGGCGCTTGATAAGTTTGGCATGGCTAATCAGTTCAAACGGACTAAAAGCCCTTATAAGATCGTACATAGGCGGACGGGTTCAACGTTCCACTTCTACGGCCAGGACGATTTCCAAAAGTTGAAATCAAACGAGGTCGGAAAGGTTATCGCGGTATGGTACGAGGAAGCAGCCGAGTTTGCTGACTCCGAAGAGTTTGACCAGTCAAACAGTACATTCATGCGTCAAAAGCACCCGGACTATCCGTTTGTACAGTTCTTCTGGTCGTATAACCCACCGCGCAACCCTTACAACTGGATCAATGAGTGGGTTGATTCGTTGCGAACGGCTGAGAAGTATTTGATACATGAATCAAGCTACCTGGACGATGAGCTGGGCTTTGTGACTGAACAAATGCTGGACGAGATAGAGCGTATCAAGAGCAACGACTACGACTACTATAGGTATTTATATCTTGGTGAACCCGTGGGCCTTGGTACAAACGTTTATAACATGGACCTGTTTAAACGCGTAGACAAGATACCGGACGGTGAACGCGTTATCGGTCAACTATTCGCAGCAGACACGGGACACCAGCAATCAGCAACTACTTGCTTGCACGCGGTTGTTACTAACAGGTCTAATCTCTATCTTGTGGACAATTACTACTACAGTCCGGCTGGCAAGGTCAAGAAGAAAGCTCCGAGCGTTTTGTCTAAAGAACTACATGACTTTGTTATCAAACAGACGCAGAAATATCCGAATGTACCAGTCATTGAAATGACGATAGATAGTGCGGAGGGAGCATTGAGAAATCAGTATTTAGAAGACTTCGGTATTCGTTGGCACCCGGTAGCCAAGAAAAAGAAAATAATAATGACCGAATATGTCCAGTCGCTCCTTGCGAATGGGCGTTTTTATTACTTCCCAACTGAGAACAACCTCAAGTATTTTATCGAGGAACACAAGCGTTATCAGTGGGACGAGAAGACGGTCAAGGACGACGACCCGAAAGTTATTAAAGAGGACGATCATACTTGCGACGCGTTCCAGTATATGGTCGTTGATAATGCACAACTACTACGATTAAAAGCCTAGAGAAAGGTTTGAAATGAGTATCTTACAATCAATAAGAAATATTTTTAAGAGGGGTAAATATGTAATGACAAGCCAATCATTAGGCAATATCACAGAACATCCTAAAATCGCAATCAACAAGGACGAATACGATCGTATTCAAAAGAACTTAAAATACTATCAAAGTAAGTGGGACCCTATACGGTACCGCAATTCAAACCGCGTTGATAAACAGCGGACACGAAACCACTTGCCTATCGCACGCACGGCTTGTAAGAAGATCGCCAGCCTGGTATTCAATGAGCAGGCAGAGATAAGTGTTGCGAATAGAGTGACAAACGAGTTCATTCAAACTGTTTTACTAAATGACCGGTTTAACAAGAACTTTGAGCGATACCTTGAGAGTTGTTTGGCCTTGGGTGGTCTTGCTATGCGTCCATACGTTGACGATGATAAGATCAAGATTTCATTCGTTCAAGCCCCTGTATTTTATCCATTGCAATCTAACACGCAGGACGTATCTTCTGCAGCGATTATCAACAAGAGTCAAAAGACAGTAGGCAAGGAAACGATTTACTATACTCTAATCGAGTTGCATGAGTGGACCAAGGATAAGAAATACACAATCACTAATGAGCTGTACCGTTCTAGCGAAAAGGAGCGCGTTGGTGACCGTGTACCGTTATCCGAGATCTATGAGGACCTTGAGGAAGAAGTGACGCTTGACGGGCTTACACGTCCGTTATTTACTTACCTAAAACCTCCTGGCATGAACAACAAAGACATCAACAGCCCGCTTGGGTTGTCTATCTTTGATAATGCCAAGAGTACTATTGATTTTATCAATACCACTTATGACGAGTTTAAGTGGGAAGTACGAATGGGTCAACGGCGCGTGTTAGTACCAGACCAAACTGTCCGGATTGGTTTTGACCATCACGGAGACACTGATTTAGTCACGCGCGAATTTGATCCAGAACAAAACGTTTACGAACAGATTGACGGTGGCAAAGATACACCTATCAATATCACAGACCTTACTACTCCTATCCGTTCAGACGACTACATCAAAGCAATCAACGAGGGCCTTGCCTTGTTTGAGATGCAGGTTGGAGTATCCCCTGGAATGTTTACGTTCGACGGTAAGAGTATGAAGACTGCGACCGAGGTTGTATCCGAAAACTCTGATACATACCAATTGAGAAACAGCATCGTGAGCCTTGTGGATCAGTCTATCAAAGAGCTTGTGATCTCTATCTGTGAGATTGGGAAGCTGTACGGCTTGTATAGTGGTCCTATTCCAGAGATGGACGATATCACGGTAAACCTTGATGATGGTGTCTTTGTTGACAAGAATAACGAGCTTGACTACTACGCTAAAGCCTTACTAAGTGGCCTTGTCAGCAAGCAATACGCTATATCTAAGGCGCTGGGCTTGTCAGACCAGGAAGCTAAACAAATGCTTGCGGACATCAAGAAAGAGACCGCTGAGAGCATGGAGCTAGAACGCAGCACCAGCGAAGTTGATATTTATGGAGAGTAAATAAATGGCGCGTAACAAGTACCCGGTGTTATTTAACGAGGAACAATTAGAGTTGCGCGCTTCACAAGTCGGTGATATCTATCATCAGATGGCGCGTGATCTATTCGATGAGGTTATTGATAGATTGCTAGAGCGTGGTGCTGAATCTTTGGCTGATAACCCCTATATCTGGCAGTTAGAGCGAATGAGCCAGATGCACATGCTGAACGAGCAGAACCTGGACACAATCGCCCGCTACTCTAAAATAGGCCGTGAACAGCTCAGAAAGGTCATTGAGGACGAGGGCTTTAAAATCTATCAGACGACTAAAGAACAGCTCATAGACGACCTCGGAGGTGGTGATTTTGGCAATTCTAAGCACGCGCAGGAGTTGCTGGCTGGGTATTTTGAACAGTCGCACGGCGATATTAGTAACTTGATTAATACCACGCTCCCAGGGATCGTTACAGATGTCTATCGTCAAATGGTCCAGGAAGTGGTAGCCCGTCAAGTGGTTGGACTAGTCACGCATGATAAGGCTGTATCTCAAACCGTCATGAAATGGCAAGAGATAGGCTTTAAAGGTTTTATTGACCGTGGTGGCCACTATTGGAAAGTGGACAACTACGCTAGGACGGTTATTAAAACAACTGTCATGCGTAGCTATCGAGAGATGCGGACGATGCCAGCGGACGAGCTTGGTATTGATACCTTTTATTATTCCAAAAAGGCAACGGCCCGTGAAGCCTGCGCACCCTTACAGCACCATATAGTAACCTATGGCCCGGCAAGGGAAGAACACGGTATCAGTATTCTATCACTTGCGGATCATGGCTACGGGACACCAGGGGGCTGTCTTGGTATCAACTGTGGACACATGCTCACTCCTTTTGTGCCTGGCATTAATGAGTTGCCAGAGCTTGGCCCGGACGTTAAGAACGTCACGCAAGAAGAAGCTATTAGAAATGCTAATGCACAATCCAAACAAAGGGCATACGAGCGAGCTATTAGGAAGTCTAAGGAAAAGCTACACGTTGCCGAGAAGCTGGGCGACCAGGAGCTTATCAGTAAGTTTAAAACCAAAATTAGAGACCAACAGGCAACCTTGCGAGATTATATCGCGGACAAGCCTTTCTTGCATCGTGACTATGCGAGGGAAAGGTATTACAAACCAAAAGGAGAAAACGCTGATGAATAAGGCTGTTAAATTATTGGAAAAGATTTTGTTTAGAAAGAAAAAAACATTTTTGGAACGTCAAAAAGATATATCGCAGGCAGCTTTCAAAGGTTTTGTAAGCGGTATGGAAGAATAAAGGCTTTTATAGCCTTTTTATTTTGCGCCCTTTCTGGATGAATAGGTGATTTCCTCCTTTTTTCTTACCTATTCGCGGGATCGTTACCCGCTGGGCGCTTTCGTTGTCGGACGTAAACCGGCGAATTCGTCTCCTGGACGTAAAACAGAAAGGAGTTTTAAACATGAGTTTAAAACGTGAGATGTTAGTTGACGCAGGTATTGAGGACAAGGAAACTATTGAGCGCATTATGGCAGCGTACGGGTCAGCAATCAAAGAAGCCAAGTCAGAAGTACAGGCAGAAAACGACAGCTTGAAAACACAACTTGAGCAACGGGACCAAGCTATCAAAGACTTACAAGCTAAAGAGGGAGCTAGTGAAGAAGCCAAGAAACAACTGGAAGACTTACAAGCTCAATTTGAAAGCTATAAGACTGAGAATGAAGCCAACCTTGCTCAAGTCAAGAAAACCAACGCGGTTGCATTGGCTTTGAAAGACGTGGGAGCGCATAACTCCGAGGACCTAATGAAGTTTATTGATCTTGACAAGATAGAGCTTGCAGAAGACGGCAAGCCAAAACTAGAAGAAACTATCAACGGTCTAAAGGAATCAAGCCCTTACCTTTTTGTGACAAAGGAAGAACCACAGGAGCCACAGCCAAAGTTCGCGCTTGGTGGCAATCCGTCCGCTGGTGGTGATAGCGACCTCAGTCCGGAAGATAAAGCTCTATTTGCTGGCTTTGACAGCATTTAAAAATAAAAGAAAGTAGGATAAGCCTATATGACTATTAACTATGCAGCTAAATTTGATGCTAAAGTAGATGAGCGCTTTACCAAAGAAGCCCTCTCAACTGGTATCGTCAACTCTGACTACGACTTTACTGGTGTAGACACTGTTAAAGTTTACTCAATCCCAACAACAGCAATGAACGACTACGCGCTTACAGGTAACACCCGTTACGGTACAGCGGCAGAATTGGAAAACAACGTCCAAACGTTGACACTTACTAAAGACCGTTCATTCACTTTCACGATTGACAAACGTTCAGTCCAAGATACAAACGGCGCTATGGAAGCAGGCAAAGCTCTTGCCCGTCAACTTTCAGAAGTTATCATTCCAGAAGTCGATACTTACCGCTTCGGCAAAGTCGTTGCTGGTGCTGACACAGCCAATGTTAAAACTGGCGCAGTAACTAAGAACAACGCGTATGAAGCAGTGCTTGACGGTCAAGTTAAATTGACTGATGCGCTTGTACCGGAAGAAGGACGCAAACTACACGTATCTCCTGAGTTTTACAAACTCATTAAACTCGATCCATCATTCGTGAAGAACTCTGACCTCGGTCAAGAAGTAGCGTTTAAAGGACAAGTGGGAGCTATCGACGGCTTGCCTGTTATCTTGACACCTACTTCTCGCTTGCCAGAAAACGTAGTGTTTGTTATTGCGCACCCTATCGCAACTACTTCTCCTGTCAAACTCGAAGACTACAAGATCCACGATAACCCACCAGGAATCAACGGCTACCTTGTGGAAGGTCGTATCCGTTACGATGCCTTTGTCCTTGACAGCAAGAAGAAAGCGATCTACGTTCATAAAACAGCGTAAGGAGTAACGAATGGCAGAAGAAACAAAAACAACTAAAACAGAAGCGGTAACTGAACAGGTTGTGACGGTTTTGGTAAAGGACGATGTAACCTTTACCATCACTGATCCAAATCTAGTATCTGCTTTTGTGACTAGCGGTTACGAAATCAAGGAGTAACGAATGGCAGAATATAAAGCTACTTGTAACTTTTTGATCGAGTCAACAGACCAAAACTTTGACGAGGGCACGGTCTACGAGTTAACGACTGCAGAAGCAGAAGAAATCAACCAAAAGACAAGTCTTGCCTTTGGTGAGGAATGGTTGGAACTTGTTTCTGACAGCGAACCCGTGGCCCAAAAGGTTATCTCTGAATAGGAGGGATCATGGCATACTTAACGCATGAAGAATATCGTGAGTTAGGTTTTGACAGTACAAGTGAGTTTGAAGCGTTGGAGAAACGTGCAGAGCTTGCTATTGATCTCTTTATCCGTCATTATTATGACTTCCATGATTTTGACACAGACCATAAGACACGCAAGAAAGCAGTTAAACTTGCTACGGCTTACCAGATCCAATACCTGGAAAGTACGGGCATTTTAACCGCTGAGGATAAACAGACAATATCAAGTACCACACTAGGACGTACATCGGTGTCCTACGGCTCAAATAACGGCTCTAGAGCTTCTGAAACAGCGTCCGGGTATAATCTTTCACTCGATGCTTTTAATGCTCTTAAATCGGCTGGTTTTCTGTATAGCGGGGTGGATTATGGTCGTTATTGATAAACGGACACTAGTTGACTCAGTGACGATCTCAAAACCTACGGGCAAAAAAGACGGGTGGGGGAAAGAAGAATTCTCCTACCCGATTTTATTGAGTCCAGTGCGCTTTGACCGCAACTTTGACGGCCCTGGGGCAGTCAATAACCCGTCTGGACAAAAGAACCCGTCTTTTCGTGCGCCTGGTGTTATCTTCGTATATCCTCGCTATTGCAACGTTGAGCTTGATTCGTCATTTCGCAATTCGATTGTAAAAGATGGCGACGATGAATACATCGTAAACAAGATCATTCCTGTTTACGAACCATTCAACCGCAAAGTCTTTTGCTACGAAATCGAGGTGATGTGATGGGTATCAATGTCACGATAGACTTGAGCGGAGCAACACGGAAGACATCGCAAGCGTCGGAGCGAAAGGCACAGTTAGAGATCGCAAACCAAGCCTTGTTAGATATGGAGCCTTATGTGCCTTTGTTGCATGGCCCGCTACGCTCTAGCGGTCATGTAGCCGGCAATGGCTCACAGATTATCTACAACACACCATACGCCCGCGCCCAATTCTACGGTGGTGCTTATAACAAGTATCGCAGTTTTAGCTTTGGGAAGTATACCACCCCTGGAACTGGTAAGCGCTGGGACTTAAAAGCCTCAGCTAACCACGGGAACAAGTGGGCAGAGGTTGGATTGAGAGCAATGGGGTTTAATAAATGAAAAGTAACAATGATTTTAACGTTGTTTTGCGCGATTTTATCAACACCTTAAACCTCCCGCTTGCTTGTGAGCTTGACTTTCTAAGCGAGCTGGACTCTTTGGTCTTATACCCACTACCAGGCGGTAAGGTTGAGCGTGTTTATATGGACGGCTCGCGAGATGTGACTCTAATTTTCGAAATCGCAGTAAAGGTCAAAGATCAGACAACAGCTAGTGAGTGCCTTTGGGAAATTAACAAGGCACTATCCGAGTTTGATCTAGTTTTACCGAGTCAAAACAACTCATATATTTTTAATAACCTAACAACAACCCAGCCCTCCTTAAACGAACGGGACGAGCAGGGTTTTTATATTTATCTGCAGGACATCACTGCAAACTTAACAATTTTGAATAACAAAGGAGTGTAATACATGGCACGTCAAAAGAACGCCCTACGCGGGCATTTTATCGCACCAGTCACTGATCCAAAGACTGAACCAGCAAAAGAAGCCTACAAAGAGCTTGCAAAATGGATCGAAGATGTGGACGACGATACAGATGAAGCTACCACATCAGTCGCTTACTACGACGGTGACGGTACAGAGGAAACAACAGTAACATCTGTAAAAGGATCATACACATTCAAAGGTACCTACGACAAGGAAGATGAAGCAATGGCTCTTATTGCTGGGTTGAAGTACAAACTCGGTAACGATCGCCTTGTTTGGCACAAAGTGGTAGACTCTGACGGTAAGAACCAACACGTCGGAATTGCTACCGTGTCAGCAATCAAGGCTGGTTCTGGGGCTGCTGCAAACTACGAGGAATTCTCTTGTAAGATCTCTTACAACTCACTTCCTAAAACTACTGCAGTCGTAGGCTAATAGTAAAAGTAAAAGCGTTCCATTTTGGGGCGCTCTTTTTTGTGCATAAAGGAGGAAAAACATGTCTATTTCAATCGAGTTAAAACGCAATCACATTCCCATTAAAATCGGAGAAATCGAACTCCAATTTGATACATCACTAGAGAATATCTCACGTCTTTCATCGCTCCAAGAGGAGATCGCAGAACGCTTTAATAAATACCAGTTAGAGCTTATTGAACGGTCTAATAACGGAGAATTTGACGATCTCAAAGAAGGAATTGTTAATAAAAGAGTTATTGACGAAGCCTTTGAGATGCAGAAGAAAATGACGGAGATCAAATATGATGTGCTATTTGGGGACGGTACCTTTGCTGGACTCTATGAACGTTATCCAGACCTTGACGCTTTGGATCATGCATTTGATGAGGTAGATACTTTGCTGGGCGCTGAGCTTGACCGTCTAGGCCAAGAACGGGCCAAGGCATCTGGTGCGGTTGCTGAATCATTCGTTAAAAAAGCGAAAGCAAAGAAAACCAAAAAAGCCAGCAAAAAATAACAAGGAGGATTGCTCATGAAATTAAATGAGCCTTTACAGAACTCCTTTGAATTAAACGGGCGCACCTATGAAGTGGACTGCTCCTTTGATCTGGTGCTGGACGTATTCGAGATGTTTGACAACGAAGTCATGAATAATCTCGAGAAGATGCGTACAGCGGTTTTAATGATGACGGACGAAGCCTTGGGTAACCCAGAGGATATAGTAGCCGTGTGGGAATATATCGACGAGCATTTTTTGAGGACAAAAAAAGAGCGCGTGGTTTATGACCGGCACGGGAACCCTATGCCGGTAGCCAAGGACGAAGAAGATGATATTCGTTTGATTGATTTTGAAGTAGACGCGCAGGAAATATACGCGAGCTTTGTGCAAGCGTATAATATCAACCTCTTTGAAGCACAAGGCCGGCTAACATGGCCCGAATTTATCGCGCTACTCAACGGTTTGCCAGAAGGAACGGCTGTATCTCAATTAGTAGAGATACGGTCTTGGAAACCCTCAAAGAACGATAGTAGCGAGTATAAGGCAAAAATGCGCCGGTTACAAAATAAATACAGATTAGGTGGAAAGGAGGGAGATGAATAATGGCAGATGGAAAAATAGTAATTGACGTCCAGGTCAATGGTAAGAAACTGTCAGAGTTGTCAAGCGCCTTGAAGCGTTTGGAATCAGAAGCCCGTAGATCGGGCCAAGGTGTCAAAAGTGCCGGAGATGGTATCCAGGCTACTGGTGATAAGGCTCTAAGAGCTGGACAAGGTTTTAAACGTGCCGGTGACCGTATGGCCGAGGGTGCGAAACTATCCGAAACATCAAGCAACGGCTTTCGTCGTGCCGGGGAGAAGATCAAAGAGAGTTCAGAAGTCGCTTCCAACTCTGGGAATGGCTTTAAAAGAGCTGGTGAAAAGATCAAGGAAAGCTCTGATCTAGCTGGACGCTCTGGAAACGGCTTTAAACAAGCCGGTGAGAAAGTAAAAGAAAGTTCTGACCTTGCCCAGAGATCAGGAGATGGCTTTAAACAGGCATCGAACAAAATTAAGTCAGCTAGCAATGAGGCTAGCTCTGGCGGTGAAGGCTTTAAACAAGCCGGGCATAAGGTGAAAGCCTCTGGCGAGGAAGCTAAGGGTGGCGGAGCTGGTTTTAAAAAGGCTGGCGAAGATGCCAAGGCTGGCGGTGATAAAGCTGGGCAGGGTGCTAAAGGCTTCGAAAAGATCAAAGACGCAATCAAGAACTTCTCGGTCGGTGCGGTAGCTTTTAAAGCTGTCAGCTCAGCCATGAACCTTGTGAGCCAGTCAATGGACAAGGCTATTGACCGCTTTGATACCTTGCAACGGTTCCCGAAAGTCATGAAGTCTTTGGGGCATTCCTCTAAAGATGTGGCAGCATCTACCAAGTTACTATCCGAGGGTATCGAGGGCTTACCAACTTCTCTTGATACGGTCGTAGCTACGACTCAAAAGCTAACCTCAATGACTGGTAACCTTAAACAGTCTACGAAGTTAACAATCGCCCTAAATAATGCCTTTCTTGCGTCGGGAGCATCTACTGAAGAAGCGTCGCGCGGTTTGACGCAGTACACCCAGATGTTATCATCTGGTAAGGTCGACTTGCAATCCTGGAAGACCCTACAAGAAACCATGTCTTACGCCTTGCAGAAGACGGCAGAATCTTTTGGTTATGCTGGGGCATCGGCACAGAATGACCTCTACAAGGCTTTGCAAGATGGCAAGATAACTTTTAGTGATTTTAGTAAGCGTCTGGTTGAGCTGAATAAAGGAGTTAACGGCTTTGCCGAGATGGCGAAGAAAAACTCTGAGGGGATCAAGACATCATTTAATAATATTATCTTGGCCGTTGCAAAAGGTATAGCAAATATCATTACTGAGTTTGACAACTTGAGCAAGGCTGTCACTGGTAAGAGTATTGCCAAGCACTTGGATAGTATCAAAGACGCAATTAATAACACCTTTAATATCATTATTGGTGTCATTCGTGGTGCGACTCCAGTTGTTAAATCACTAGTGAGTGTACTAGGCTTTCTCAAACCTGTTTTAGACCCGCTTATCTCAATCTTCGCTGGTGTCGCAGGAGCAGTCTTGCTCTTTAAAGGAGCGATGCTGGGGTTATCCATTATCAAGGGTATTGGTAGCCTAATTGGTACACTTATCACTTCCCTGGTATCTCTGACCAGTACATCACTTGTAGCAACGGGTGCTACTACTGGACTCGCTGGGGCTTTAGCCTCACTATCTTCTGGTGGAGTCTTTCTGGTTGTCGGTGCTATTGCTGGCCTGGTGTCGTGGTTGACGCAGGAAAGCGAAGCGTCCAAGGAAGCCAAGGCCAAGAATGAAGAGTTTAAACGCTCCCTCGATGACTTACACGAAAGTGTTAACAAAGGCAATGAAGCCTATAAAGATCGTAGAAACGAGATCCAAGCGACAGCAGAGGACAATGAACGACTAGTCAAGAAGATCGACGAATTAAACGCAGTCGAGAATAAGACTGCAGCTCAAAAGAAAGAACTTGCGTCAGCAGCAGAAACCCTTAACTCACGCATCGAGGGTCTAAATATCCAGTACGACAAGGCGACCGGCACAATCAATATGACAACGGACGCGATCCGTAAGCAGATTGAGATTGCCAAGGCATCGGCTGAAATTGAAGCCGCCAACCAGAAAATGGTAGAAAATGCCAAGAAGCGCCTTGAAATCAAGGATAAGATAAAGGAAGTTGAGAAACAGTACCAGGATCTTGTCGAAAAAACTGATAGCGTGGAAGAAGGCTCTTTCAGTAACTCGCGAATCCGTGAAGGGGCCAAGGCAGAATTTAAGAAAAAATACAACGAAGAAGTCAAGAAGCTCCAGGACGACATCAAGAAAACCGAGGAGTCCGATAACGAATTAACGAATACTATCGTTAAGAATAACGAAACTAAGGCCAAGTCTACAGAAGATGCGTCTGGTCGTATGATTTATACGATGGAGAACATGAACGAGGCTCAGCGAAAAGCTGTAGAGATGATGCAACAGGAATTTGCCCAACTAAAAGGCGAAGTCCAGAATGCATTCCAAGCTATCGAGCAACAGACAGCCTTATCTGCAGATCAAATGACTGCCAACTTGCAGAAGAACATTGACGCAGTAGATAAGTGGTCTCAGAACCTTGAAACACTCGCCAAACGCGGATTGGACCAAGGACTTATCGAACAGATGCGACAGGCTGGCCCTAAAATGGCAGACCAAACGCAGGCCCTTGTCAATGCGTCAGATGAACAGCTAGGTGCTCTTAATACTAAATGGACAGAAGCCGGCGACAAAGCCAAAGAAGGCTTCCTCCGTGGTATTCGTGCTACAGGCCAAGAGTTACCACCAGAAATCCAAAACATGGTAACTGCTATTGGTGATGAGTTTAGAAGCGCTCTTGTAGACGCAGGCTTTGAAGTAAAAGGTCGTGAAATCCCTCAAAAGACCGCAGAGGGTATGCGAGCCGGCAAGGGAGACGTCCAGCAGGCAGCATCAGAAGTCACAGAGGCATCTAAGCAAGCCTTTAACAACTTACCAACGGAAGCTAAATACAGCGGTTCGCAAGTAAGCGGTGGATATGCCCAAGGTATCACGGATAACCAAGGATCAGTCCAGGGAGCAGTTGACGGCCTTAAAAATGCCTCTCTAGGTGTTTTGGCCAATTTATTCGGCGAGGGGCAAGTAAAAGGTGCTGAACTTGGCGCGGGTGTCGGAGACGGTGTATTGAGCCGGTCCGATGTCGTGCAAGGTGCAGCAAGTACCCTCAAATCAAATGCGACTGCTACAATGGACGGCATGGCCACGGACGGACAAAATAAAGGGTCTGAATTTGGCGGTGGTATCGCAGCCGGTATCGCTATTGGTCAACAGGTCGCGGTTGGTGCAGCATCAGTCATGAACCTTGCTATTTCTGCCCAGTTTTTGGCGATGTCCATGAACGGGCAACAGTACGGCTCACAATTTGGCTCTGGTATTGGTGGTGGTATCACGTCGTCGCAAGGCATCGCGACTGGTGCATCTAATGCTATGAAGCAGATGATTAATACATCTGTTAGATCGCTAGGCCACGATGGTAGAAATGCCGGCTCACAATTCGGTACGGGTGTTACTAGTGGTGTAGCAAGTCATAACGGAGCAGTGTTTAACGCGTCAAGCAACCTTAAAGCCTCGGCACATAATGGTATGTCCGGCGGGTATAACGGTGGATATAATGCAGGTATGTCTATTGGCGAGGGTATGATGGGCGGTATCTACGCGATGGCTGGAGCAGTTGCATCAGCAGCATCAAGCATTGCATTCGGAGCTGTGGCAGCAGCTCGGTCTACTTTGGCTATTAACTCGCCGTCCAAGGTATTTAGAGACCAAGTAGGTCGTGCTATCCCGGAAGGTATGGCAGTAGGTATTGAGAAGTATGGCTACTATGTCGATGATTCCATGACTGATTTGGCAAATAAAACCGTAGAGTCTGGCAAGAAATACACGGACGGCTTTGGCTTTAACTTACCAGGTCGCGGTGATCTTGTCAGTGGTCTGACTGATACACTAGCTACACGCTTTGGCTATGCAGGCGGTGGAAGCTCCAGCTCAAACGTAACCAACAACTACACACTCAACGCAAACGGCACGGCTAACGATAATTTCTTTAGTCCGGAGAATATGCGCAGGCTCTTGCGTGAGCTTGCTTACTATACGAATTTGGAAGGAGGTAGAATGGCTTAATGGGAAGTTTTACATTTAATGGTGTATCAAGCACTACTCATGGTCTACGGGTTACCAGCGACTATATTATTAGTTCGACTGGTAGCGACGTGGAAACAGTAGCGGTCCCTGGTCGCGATGGTGATCTATTGATCTCAAAGAACCGTCTTAAATCGGTTACTATCGAACTGCCTTGTACCGTCCTTTCTAACCGCAAACTCACAGATGCAGAAAGTGAAATCAGTAACTGGCTCAATGTAGACGGTTATAAAGATTTGACTCTATCCTGGGACCCAGATTTTATCTACCGTTCAGCATTTATTGAGACTTTTGAAGTGTCTAGCCTTATGCGACAGTTTGGGAAAGTCAAGCTGAACTTCTTGACCTATCCAGTCAAGTTTTATAAACAGGGGCGCACTACTCAAAAGCTAACAAACGGAGTCGCTATCAATGGACTGGGCAATGTCAACGCAAAACCAATCATCACGCTTGTCGGTTCGGGTGATTGCACACTTACAATCAACGGACGCAAGACTAAGCTAAAGGCCGTACAAAACAAGATCACGTTAGATATGCAAGCAAACCAGGTATACTCTGGTAACTTGCAAGCGTGGGACAAGGTGGTTCGTTCCCCTCAATTCCAGATGCCGTACTTTGACTATGGACGGAATCTTATAAGCTGGGACGGTAACTTTGAAGTGTTTATTATTCCAAACTGGGGGGTTAAGCTATGAGGCCTATACTATACAACGCGAATGAAACGGCGTTTGAAACCTACGGTCTGGGAGAAATTGACGCAACAAAGGCACAAGTCACACGGGAACGAAACGGGAATTATACTCTTTATATCGAGTACCCGGCTAGTGGCCCGCTTGCTGGTACGTTTAAAAACGATATGCGGATCAAGTCTGATGCTGGTTTACGAACCAAAAATCAGACTTTCTTTATTTCTCGTATCGTCAAAGATAGCACAGGCATTTTAAAGGTCTATGCCAAACATATCAGCCACTTGACCGAAACGATGGCTATTAGAAACAATACCAACGCTACAGGAACAGCCCAGGCAGCTTTGGCTATCTGGGCTTTAAATGCCCTGGGTGGTATTCGGTTCGATACATGGTCCGATATTGATCTAACCTCAAAAACAAGCTGGAATATCGCAGATTTTAAAACGGCGCGTGATGCCCTGGGCGGTGTCAAAGGCTCAATTCTTGACGTCTGGGGCGGTGAATATGAGTTCGATAATACAGTTATCAGACTGCATAAGCAACTCGGACGAAAGAGTCCAACCGTCCTGGAATATGGTCGCAATATCCTGCGAGCAGAAGATGACCAAGATATCGAGGGCGCTTATACCAGCGTCTATCCTTATGCGACATACACCCCAGAGAATCAAGGGACTGGTGAGGGTGAAGCAACCAGCCAACAAGTCACAGTTGAGCTACCTGAGAAGTATGTAGACGGTCCTTATATCGGCCTATACAATGAGCGACGGGTTTTGATCGTTGATTTCTCATCTAATTTTAAAGACAAGGAAGTACCAACGATTGACAAATTGCGCAGACTTGCTAAAGAATACGCAATTAATAACCGTCTAGGACTCCCCAAAATCAATACTAAAATCGAGTATGTGGACTTATCAAAAACGCTTGATTATAAACTTACCCAGATTTTAGAAGAAGCTGAACTTTGTGACATCGTACCCGTCTATTATCCTCAGATCGGGCTTACCAGTGAAGATGCCAAGTTGACAACCATCGTCTACGATGTACTGCTAGAGCAGAATGACAGCGTAGAGGTTGGAGTTATCGGTGATGGCTTTAAGTCTTCCATGACTAGCAACCTATCCGGTAAGATTGACGATTTAGCAAGCAATCAGCAACGACTAGTAAATACCTTACCAGATTATCTCTTAAATGCACAAGGGAATAAAGTCTGGTACAATCGCCCGGATAACAACGAGCATAAAGTCGGTGACATCTGGTTTGAGAAGAACGGCTTATACGACCGTATGTATGTCTGGAACGGCTCTCAGTGGGAGAAACGGATCGACACAGAGGATATTGACAAGGTCAAGAAAGAGGTTGATAAACAGATCTCGGACGCTCAAACCTCAACGAATCAAGCAATCGCACAAGCGAACGCGAAGGCAGAAGAAGCCCTAAAGAAAGCTGGAACGCTACCAGACACTAGTAAGCTATCTGATCAGATCAAACAACAGATTCTATCAAGTCCCGACTTGCAAAACAAAGTTACGGAAGAGGTCAGGAACGTTGACGGTGACATAGTCTATGGTAAGATTAGGTCAAAATTGTTAACGCAATTCGTGGATAAAGGCGAACTTGAAAGCATTGATCTGGTCCAAAACGATCAAGGTCGCGATCTTCTGAACCTGTCTAAACAGATCGCAACACAAACGCTTGAATTTAACAAGCTGACTGAATCGAACAAACTCTATGAACGCATTCTCGGCACAAGCGAAACGGACGCACCAGACAAGCTCTCACGGCTGGTTATGTCTAGTGATATCTTTCAGACGGAAGTCGGGAAGTATATCGTAGATGATAATAACTTGATTGTCAATTCGATGTCTATGTCCACTAATACGCTTGTTGAAAATAACAATCCAAAGGCAAGCGTATCTGTTAGTGATGGTATTTTTACAATAAAGGCGCAGGGCCTTACTGGCTATAACTGGACAGGGTTCACGCTCCCGATTTACGTTAAAAAAGTCTATCATGGTGAAACTTACACTCTAGGTTTTAAATACCGCATTAGAGAATACCCAGATGTATCATTTGCATTTAACATCAAAAACCACGGGCTAAATAAAACCCTCACATGGGCAAATATCGGTGAGAATAGACCACCACTTGACGAATGGCAAGAGTTCCAAAAAACTTTTACCATGCAGGAAGACTTCGCTTTTGGTGAGGACGCCAACTACCCATTCTATATATTCCTTGCCAAGAACGGCTGGATCGAGTTTAAAGAGCCAATCCTTGTCCGTGGATCAAATACAGGGCCTTATAAGCCAAGTCAATTTGACGACGCTTTCGCAGAAACAAAGGCCCTCGGCTCACAGTTAACGACAAAGATCGGCGAAGTGTCTGACAAGGTAGGTGAAGCAAGGCAACTTGCTATTGGTGCTCAAGACAGAGCAGATCAGGCTTCAGCTAGATCAAGCTACGCGAGAGAGAAAGCGGAGGACGCACAAGCGAAAGCGATCCAAGTCGCAGAGCAGGCCAGACAGGCCAAAGAAACGGCAGAAGCTACACGGACGCAAGTCACACAGCTCGCCGGCTCTTGGTCAGTTAAGAACCT
>OKWZ01000124.1_pt1 | contig 46308 bp, 54 predicted proteins | sample 1607111 | NCBI WGS metagenome assembly OKWZ01 (sample SAMN07501042, study PRJEB24779) | human gut metagenome | reverse complement strand
CTATAAAGATAAAACAGTAGATATAACTGATAAGGAATAGAATAAAGATTGAAAATTAAATAACAGATTATTAAAAGGTGTCCCCCGGGGACATCTTTTTGATTTATAAAAATTAAAGAATAAAGGATTGGGAGGAATTAAAAATGACAAGAGTATTAAAAAACATGAACTATGGAGGAGCAATTTTATTAGGAGGATTAAAGGATAAAGCAAAAGATATAGTTGCTTTTAAGAAAGATGGAGCAAAAGGAATATTAGAGGAAAATGGAATGTTAATAGTAGGAGTAGTATTGCTATTTATCTTTAGAGATGCAGCTACTGTATTGATCCAAACATTAACTACATTTGCAGGTACAAAAGTTAAAGAATTATTTAATGGTATATAGTTGAAAAGTGTCCCCTGGGGACACTTTTATAATAATCAAAATAAAAAATATTAGGAGGGAATAAGATGAAGAATATTAAACCGAAAAGTTTAATTATTAGTGCTTGTGTAGCCATAGTAGTATTTATAGCATTATTGTTTGTAGAAAAGAGTTTATTGAAACCAAATGGAACTGTAGAAGGATTTGTAGCAGTTTCTGATATAGATAAAGGAACGGTAATTACTGAAGAAAATATATCAAAGTTATTTACTGAAAAAAATAATATAGATGGAGCATTAGAAGTAACTGGAGCAGTAAAAACAAAAGATGAATTAATAAATAAGGTTGCAAAAGAAAATATAAATAAGGGTGAAGTAGTTTCTAATAATAGCTTTATATCAAAGGATGATAAATTTAAGGATATAGATGACCTAGTAGAAGTATCTTTTAATGTTTCTGATATATCCCAAGTTGTTGGAGGTATATTAAGAAGTGGAGATATTATAGATATTTCTATAATAGATAACAATACAAGTGAAAGTTTAAGCGTATTAGAAGATGTGTACGTAGATAAAGCAATAAGTTCAGATGGATTACAAATAGATAGAAGTTCAGATTTGTCAGCACTAACAATAAATATATTAGTTTCAAAAGATGATTCAGAAAAGCTGAATAGTTACTTAAATAAAGGAACGTTAAGAATTAGTAAGAATATTTAATTTAATATTAAATGGAATATAAAATTAAATATTAAATAATATATAATATTCCAAAAATGTAATAAAATATAAGAAATTCATTGAAAAAATGGTCAAAATATGGTATAATTATGTAAATGATTAGGAGAAATAAACATAATCTGGAGGGAAATACCATGAAAAAAATCAAGGATTTAATATATAAAATAAAAGAAAGTACAAGACTACAATTAATTGTTGGTGCAATATCAGTTGGATTAATTGCAACTGGAGTTGTTGGAGTTATAGCATATAAGAATTCAAATAATTCATTAGCAAGTAGTGGAGAAGTAGAAGACGTTAACGAAAGCGAAGCTGATATAATATTAACTGAAAATGAAAGTGGTGAACTAGTAGCTACAGATAAAGAAGGTAATGTTGTTGCAAGTGGAGAAGAAGTGGAAAAGCTAGTTGAAGAAAAGAAATCAAAGGGTGAAACGGTAGTTGCAAAAACAGAAGATGGAACAACAGTTAAAGTTGATAAAGTAGATGGCGATAAAGTTACATCTTCCGGTGGACAAACAGTAAAGCCAAGTCCAAAGCCACCAGTAATAGCTGATAATAATACTATTACAAGCAAACCTGAAGATAATTCATCAAATAATGGAAGTAATACTAAGCCAGGGGGAAGTGGAGATAGTAATAGCGGTGGTTCAACAACAAAGCCATCAGAACCTACAAAACCGGTTGAACCAAGTAAGCCAAGTAAACCGGAAAAACCAACAGAACCATCAAAGCCAGTTGAGCCGGAAAAACCAAGTTATCCAGCAAAAGGATTTGATAAGGCAACTACAGATAAGTTTAATGCTAGAATGTTAGACCAAGGGTTTGCATATGATGATAGTTATTCAGGAGTAGCAGCATATACTGCTATAAAGAATTATGCCCTTAATAGAACACCAATACCAACAAGTAAGTTAGTTATAGATAAATGGGGTTGTAAAGCAACTGGAAAAGTATTAACTTTTACTGATACATTTAGTTATACAAATAATCACGAAGGTGATTGGTCAAGATCATTGACCAGTGGAAAATTGATGGGATGTGGACATAATTACTTTTCTATTTTAGCAAATTATGCAGTATGTAATAGTAACGGAGATGGTACATTTACAGTAACAGTATATGCCCTTGATATGACTGATTTATAAGGGAGTGAGTTAAGTGAAAAAGAATAGATTTATGGCTAAGAGTTTACTCTTAGTCTTTTTTTTATTGTTAATAATGAATAATACCTTTTCTATTGAAGTTAAAGCTTATGATTATGGAGAAGTTAGTAGTGCTTTATGTAATGGTGGAGATTCTAGAATGTATTCAACAGATGGAGGACGTTACTTTCAATATGCTTGGAACTCTACAACAGAATTTGGATTAAAGTCTAAAATAAGAGAACATAAAATAAGTCAACAGCCTAAAGGAACTAATTATTGGGCGTATGAGAGAGGAATATCTTTTCCAGAGCCATTGGAGATTGGAACTGCCTTTGAACTTAACGTAGCAGCTTATGGTTATGCGTATGGTTCAAAAATGTCTGCCTATAATGATTTAACTCAAGCTCAGATGAATGCAAAAGTTAGTGTTAATGCAGAGATAACTTTAGATAATGGTATGAAAGTAATAGGAGATCCTGGAATTATTGGGGGATACAATGATGGTAAAAAACCAATATATAAGGAAAATTATAATTATACTTATAATACAGATAATATGCCTAAGTGGACAAACGGAAGGAAAGTTAAATCTGTATATTTAAGAGTTACAGATGCCCCACCAATACCAAGTAGTGGTGATGATAGATATAGATATTTATATTTAATTGATAGTATGAGTATTACAGTAAGAAGTATGACAACTCCGTCTAATGGAAGAATATATAGGGCTACTTCTGATAATGAAAATAATGATGTAGTGTTTGAAACTATGGATAATGGAAATTCAGCTTCTTTATGGGTAAGACCACAAGATAGTATTCAAGATTCAGGAAAACAGAAGCCTATTAACATTTGGATGTATACATTTCAAAAACCAGCAAGTTCTAGTGTAAATAGAATTAATAAAAACTATATGAGATTTGTAACAACATATAATCCTAAAGGTGATAAGGTCATAGATGAAAGGTATGTTATAAATGAGAATAAAGGATATAGTCATTACAATGATAATGATAGTACAAGCCTTATAAATGATGGAGGACATGATTTTTATAGAACGTCAGATACAGGGCAATGGGAGTATTGTTCTAAGTTTAGAGTTGGATTTGATTGGGACAATGTAGATTATGATATTTATATAGCTGGTGATTCAGCAAATGGGAAAGGATCAAGTTATGAAAAGAAAGGAATTGTAAAAACAGATGGACGAGCACCTAAATGGGATAATATTGAGGTTAATGATAGTAATTATAGAAAACCAATAGTAACTGTAAAAGGTGTTAGAGATGTTAGAGGTGATGGAACTAAAGAAAGAGCAGGTGCAGGATTAGATAAACAATATTTAAGAGTTAAAGCAGAGAATAAAAATAATTATGTAGATATACCCGAAAAGGAAAGAACTAAGGTAAAGACCGAAAATGGAATAGAATACTATGATTTAACTTTTGAAATAGACTATGATAGTAAAGAAATTAGAAGTATTATTCCTAGTGGGTATAAGAAAATAATAGCACAATTTAATTCTTATGATAGGGTTGGAAATTATGCACAAGAAGATAATATTGAAATTAATGATTTTGATGTTTCAGCAACCATAGAAAGAGTTTTATCCCCTCATGATCCAATATTCATGGGTGGTGAAAAGGGAGTTTTAAAGATAAATTTACAAGGGGGAGTTGAAAGGGTAAAGATAACTTTCCCACAAGCATTATCAAAATTAGATAGTAACTTAAATACAGAAATGGTTTTAACACCTAAAGATGAAGAAAATATTGACTATGAATTCTTTATTCCCTTAGAAGCAGTTGGTGGAAACTATAGTGTTACAGTAGAAGCTTTTAAAGGTGAAGAAAAGAAAATTGCACAACCAACATTACAGGTTAAAGGGAAGATCACAGATAAGTTAAGAACAAGAATTAGGTTACCAGAATAGAAAGGGAAAGAAAAATATGAGTGTGATTCTATCTATAATAAGTATGTTTATAGTATTTTTTATTATAGAGCTACTTGGAAAAGTAGATGAGGAAGTATGTTTTAAAATGTTAAATAAGGAAAAGGGAGTATTAGCAATGCTAATACTCCTTTTTAATACATTTATTTATATTAAGTATGAAGGGACAAGTTATTATTGGTTTTATTATTATTTATTAATTTACCTTACTGTATCAGCCTATATTGATTACAAAATACAGAAGGTTTATTGCTTTTTTAATTATATAACAATGGCGGTATCAGTAGTATTTTGGGGAAGTCAAGTTATTAATGGAGTAGATACAATACCAGGAGTGACAGCCTATATATTCTTTGTACTTATAAGCATTATATTAAATGTTACTGGAGCATATGCGGGAGGAGATAATGAAGTGTTTATTGTTATTGGATATTTTATAGTGGCATTAAATACAATTAATCCTTTAATAAAATTACTATTAATAATGTTAATATCAAGCATTTTACTGCCAGTATTAAACTACAAACATTTTAATCTGAAAAAACTGGAGTTTGAAGAAGGAAAGAATATAGCATTTGTTCCAGCAATTATGCTTTCGACAATGATAATTATTAGTTTATAAAGGAAGGAGCAAGTTATGGATGAGGTTAGAATAATTTCTATAGCCGTATTAATAGTTATAGGAGTATTAGCAATAAGTTTGTATGCTAAATTTAAAGAGAGTAAGAATTATAATAAATTAAAGAAGATTAATTCACTAGATATAATAGATGATGAGGAAAATCAATTGTTACAATTTGAAAAAGAAGAAGAAAGAAAAGTAATTGCCTATTATGCTAATTTAGCATATAGGGGATTAGATGAACTTTACATGAATAATAGCTGGGAAAATAAAAGAGTTTTATACTCTATTATAAGTAGTATTAGCGAGTTAAGAGATGATATAGAATTTAATAGATTAAATGAAAATGATATGGAAATGATTAACTCACTAATATGTATTTATAGAGCTAATAGAAATAAAAAAATAAATTTAGAAAAAATAATTTTTGAGTGGGAAGAAAAGTATCAATAAGAAGAATATAGATACGTTTGAATTAAATGGAGAAAAATTTATCAGAATGGTATATTAGTTGGATAATAAATGTATGAGCTTACATTGTTAAAGGAGTGTAGATTATGAAGCGAATATACATAGTTTCCGTTATATTTGTAGTAGGAATGTTTATTCTTAATGTAACGTTTAATAAAGAGTATGAAAAGAATATAGTAATCGAAGTGGTAAATGGAAAAGTAATAGATTGTATTTCAGGAATATCAGGCGAAGATATACGATATGAAACAGCTATTAAGATAGATGGGGAAATACTGATATCTAATAATAGGGAAATTTATTATAAGGCTATAGAAGATATAGGGAAAGAAGTTGAAGTTGAAATTAAAAATAATAAAAATACAGATAGAAAAAGTATATTAGATATAAAGTGAAAAGGAGGAAAAGAAGTATATTTACTGAAATTTTTTTAAAGATAAAATTATTAGTTAAAGAATATGCAGGAATGTTACTAGCTTCGATTGGAATAGGTGGGCTTATAGCTCTATATATAATAGAATGTTGCAGAACTAAAGTTATTCCAGTTTTGAATGAAATAGATATATATAAGATATTTAATGATAAAAATGTCATTAGCGTTAGTGAGATGGAGGTATATATTTTTTTTATTGGGTTGATAGTTATTATTTTATCACCGATATTAATTTTTAATGATTTGAGGATTGGAGTAGGTATATCTTTTAGTCTTTTATTATTACTATTTGAATATACTATTTTTTGGTCAGTGATTATAAATAGAGATATTACAACATTATTTATTGGATGGACTACATTTACATCTATTTATTTAGTATTTCTTAGTATTTATATTTTGAAGTGCTTATTTAGAAGAAAAAGTACTAATTAATAAAGATGGAGGTACAGGATGGAAAATTTGGTTAAAGTATTTATTTATGCATGTATTACAATGATAAGTATTGTTGTTATAAAAATAGTATTCTTTAAAAATAAAGAAAAACGGAAAATTATTATATTTAAAGAAGATCTAGTTGTATATGGTATTTGTAGTGTAATTGCTATTTTATTTTTATCGCTAAGTATATATAGTGTGGCTTTTTTAACATTAAATAGAGAAAGCAATATTAAAGAAGTTGTATCAGAAATAGAAAAAGAAATAGTAAATCTAAATATAAAGACGAGTGTTAATGGAGAACTAAATGGTTCTTTTTTTATTGGGACTGGTGGGGTTGGTGGAAGTATTAATGATAAGGAATATTATTATTTTTATACCAAAATAGATAATAAGTATAAATTAGAAAAAGTTTTAGCTGAGAATGCAGAATTAATTGAATATGATGGTATTCCAAAGGTTGTATATAGAGAAATAAAATTAATTAAAGAGAAAAAAAGAACTAATGGAGTTATAAGCAATCTATTAAAATTAGATTTTAATAAAGAGTGGGAAACTAATATATCATTATTAGATGAATTTGAGTATGGAGATTCAAAGCAAGAAAAAGTTATAATATATATTCCTAAAAATAGTATTTTTACGAGCTTTAATCCGAATTTAGAATAGTTAAGTTAACTAATTATATAAAAAGTAAATCAAACTAAAAAGGTACTATTTTACTCTTTTTGTATAAATAGATAATAGAAAGGTGAGTTTTTATGGAAGAACTAAGAGAAGAATTATATGGTTTAATAGATAGGTATGGTATAGATTATGAAAAGTTAATATTTATAGACAAAAGACTTCATCAAAAAGTTATTAGTGTAATGAGGGAAGATCTAAAGAAAGAAGAAGATAAAGTATTAAAAGGTGCTCTATGAGTACCTTTTTTAAATAAATTAATTAAAGTTAGTAAGATTAGTGCTGATTTTAATTAATTTATTTTTTAGGAGTGATTAATGTGAAAGGAAGAAATCCAAAAAGAAAAGAGAAAATCATTATAAAAAAGAATAGGTTAAATCCTGATAATTGGTTAGTTATAAAAAAGCTAATATCTGAAGAAAAGAAAGAAATAATACTTATTAAAAATAAGCTTAATGGAAATGAAAGGAGGATATCTTAAATGGCTATTTTAAAGGTTGAAGAGTTATTAAACATATACAAAAAGATAGTAGAAAAATTTTCAACTGCAGATAAGTACATAGCAAAAGGAATTCAAGTATTAGCAGTAAAAAGATTCAAAGTAAGAGAATTTTTAGCTGAGATAATTGGAGAAGAAAGAGTGATTAAAGTTCTTGAAGAGTTAGAAAATATAACGCTAATCAAAGCTTCTACAAGTACTGTATGCAGAGAATATTATTTTTCATATCTTATAAATTTAGAACCATACAATTATGTTGTTAGATAATAAAGTAAAAATATCGGGAGGTTAAAATGTATATAGATGTTATTAGGCAATATGATAAAAACATGAAGGATATACCGAAGTTTTATTGTGAGTTTGTAAAGGTAGTAGATTACTTACTAGATAATGATATAGGTATAGTAGATAAGAGAGATAAATTTTTATATATGGAAAGATCAGAATTAAAAGAAATATTAGAAAAAGATAATTTTGTTCCAGTAAATATAAAGCTTGATTTTTGGCGTGGAGCAAAGTTTATAATAACCGATAAAGATGAGATAAGAAATACAAAAAGAGTAACTATAGATGGAAAGTTAGTAAGGAAAATAGTAATAGATTTAGACGCTTATAGATCCATAAAAAGAGTATTACTCTATGAAGAATTAGAATTGGGAGAAGATGCAAAAAGAAGCTAATTAATAGCTTTTATTTTTTACAAAAAAATCAGGAAAGGAGAGTTTTTTATGGGATTTTCATTAAGAAAATCATTAAAGATAGGTAAAAATACAAGAGTAAATTTATCATCAAGAAGTGGAGTTGGATTAAGCACTGGAAGAAAAGGAATGAGAGTATCAGTAAATAAAAATGGTATTAGATTTTATGGTGGTAAAGGTATTTTTAGATTTACTAAAGGTATAAGCTTTAAAAAGATTTTTAGAATTTTTAAATAGAATAAAGGACTTGGAGGAATAAAAATGGCTGTAAAGAATCTTAAGAAAGTTTTAGACAAAAAGAAAAAGAGAGTAGAAAAAATACTTAAATATAATGGTGTAACATATGAGGAATGGTTAGAAAAAGAACTAGATAAGTTTATAGAAAACAACTCAGAACTAGTCGATGAATTAATTGATTTGGGAATAAATTCTTTAATTAAAAGTGAAGAAAACAAAGTTAAAAATGAGGAAAAAGTATGAGAAAAGACTTTCAAGATTTAATTGATAGTTATATAAAAATAGCTGAAGAACTAGTGGAAAATGATATAGGAATAACACCTGTAGAAAATGAACTTTTAGTGTATTTAGATAAAGAAGAATTACATAGTATTCTTACAGAAAATAATGAACTTAGCGTATCACATCAGATGAAATTTTGGAGGGAAATAGGATTTATAAAGACAAATAAAAATGAAAAAAGATATGCTTCAAAGGTAAAAATAAAGAGTAGCTGGGTAAGAAAATATGTGATAAATTTAGAGCCTTATTTTGTATTTAAAGAGATATTAGAAAGTAAAGAAGAAGGTAAAAAAATATTTCTAAGTTTATATTATGAGCATGAAGCATTAACAAAATATTTGCTAAATAAAGCTACAGAAAAAATAATAGAAAGACCAGGAAAAATATATTTAGATAATGATTATTTTAGAGAATTATTATCTAAAAAACCATTCCTTCCAGTTGAAGAAAAACTAAAATATATGAAAAAGTTAGGTTTAATTATTACTGATAAAGATTCATCAAGATATACAAAAAAGGTTTTAATAGGTGAGAACATAGTAAGAAAAATAGTATTAAATTTAGAGGTAATAAAGGAATTTTAGAGTGGGAAAAGTAATGGGAAATATACTGGGAAAGAATATGGGAAAATAGAAATGGTATATGGAATAGTATTTCCCAGTGTATATGAGTAGTTATATCAATGGTTTATAAGTATTTTATTCCCATAAAGCTAATGGGGTATATATGTATATATACATATATACCATAGGAGGAATATAAATGAGTGAATGGAGCGTTAGCGTAATGAATGAATGGTTATGACGAACTATGGTGTATATGGATAGATACTATATATACCACAACTTAGATACGATAGTAGATAAGTTGTAAGTACAATAACGAAGGAAGTGAGTTATTGAAAAGTAGAAGTGAACTAGAAGAATTATTAATAGAAAAGTTAATAGTAGAAGAGTATAGGGATAGAACTATAAGTGAATATAAAAACACATTAAATAGAATGTATACTCATTTTATTATTAATAAAAAAGAGATAAATAATAAAAATTTAAATGATTATTTAGTTACTATAAAAAATAAAACTGAGTTATCAAGAGCAGTTAATGTTATTAGAATTCTAAAAGAATTTGAAGAAACATTTAACTGCTTTTCTAGTTCAGAATTAAAGAAAATTATTTCTGAAAAAAGTAATAATAGACATAAGCCATACGATCCATATTCTTTGTCTGAAGTTAAAAGAAAAATAAATACTATAAGAGATAAAAAATATAAACTTGGATTTAGATTAATGATTGTATCAGGATTAAGAGTTTTTGAATTATCTGAATTAAAAAAGCAAGATATTATTTTTAACTCTGATAAAACAATAACGTTAAAAATTTTAAGTGGAAAAGGTGGAAAGGTAGCAGAAATAAAATGCTTAAAAGATGATTATTTATATAAAGAACTTCAGGAATTTTTAGAAGATAAGTTGGAAGAAGAAAAAGTATTTTATTCTAAAATAGCAATGCAAAAGAAAGCCTTACATTTGAGATTTAAGTGTCATGATTTAAGACGTGCTTATTCTAAATTAGTTGAAAAAGAAGTACAGGAAAATACAAAAGATTTTCCTGAAGATGAACAAAAAGAAATATTAGAAGAAGAATTAAAAGAAGCAATGAGACATTCCAAAATTGACACATCATATTCATATATTAATTCTAAAAGAATAGAGTTATAGGTGAAACTATTAATGCCTGAATAAATGAAATCAGAATGTTTAAAAGTTTTAATCATTTGTATCACTTCAATATATAATTAGTTTGTTTATAAGGAGAAGTTAAAGATGTATATATTAATGATTATAAGAAAAGATAATGATTATTCAATAGAGAAAGTTGAAGAAAGTAATCGTAATACTGTGGTTAAAGAATATGCTAGATATATGTTTAATAATAGTGGAGTATTGAAATACAATGAATTATATAAAGAACCATATGGATATAATTTAAAGATAATAAAGAAGTATGAAGATGAAAAAGAAGCAATAAAAGATAGCATAAATAGAGAGTTAAATTTGATATGGTTAAAAGTAAATGATTCAATAAAGGATATTCATAATTATGTTGTATTTAATAATGTTATTTTAGGTGAGTTAGGCTTCGGAGTACAAATAAAAACAGTAGAAGAAGCAGAAAACTTAGAAGAAACATTAAAAAAATTTGAAAGAACAACATTTTTTTATAGGATAAATGAAAAAGATAGAACTTTATATGATGAAGTAGAAGTTGACATAAGATATGAGAGTCTTGACATAGAAGAAATGAAAAGAATTAAAAGAGAAAGTGAAATGGCCTGGAGGAGAATTATTGCGATAAAGAGGGGTGTTGATATTGAGTCAATTGATATTATGAGAATGGATGAATACAAAGCAGAAATAGGGATGTGTAGCTAGGTAATTTGTATTTTTATTTTGATAGGAGGGTTCAGATGGATAAATTGTTATATGGAAGCAAAGGTGAAGGAATGTTTATAGGTAAAAAAGTTAATGATAATTTTAAAGTGATTCTGCTTAAGAAAGTAACTAATAAAAGTGAAGAATGATTAGAGGAATTTGATATTTTGATTAATAATGAATGTTAAATAAAGGAGTAGATAGATGTAGTATGAGTTGGGAAGATGATGCGAATAGAGCTTTAGAAAATGCAATTAGGCAAATAGGATATATCATAAAGAACTTATTTGTTGGAGCATTCTTTGGGGCTAAAAGGTTAAACCAAAAGAAATTTTTAATAGGATTTTTATTAAGTTTTTTAATACCAATATTCCTAGTAGTTAATAAAAATAAAATATTTGAAGTAAAAGAAGTAGTGAGATATGTAATCTATTATTTAGGTTTATTATCTCCTTTATTTTATTTAAAAATAATATCAGGAACTGGTGGCAATAAGAAGGTATCTGAAAATTTAAAAAGAGCTAAGATTATTGGGAAGGATGGACAAGTTCCTGTATTATTAAGCAAACAAACTGATAAAAAAGGGTATGAAATATACACTTTCAAAGGGTTTGTAAATTTATCTGAGTGGAAGAAAAAAGCTGAAGATATAGAAACAGTAATGAATCTTACAATAAAAGAGATAAAGCAAGGTAAGAGAAAAGATATAGTTATTATAAAAACTGTTCCAGGAACAATATCAATGCCTGGTGATGATGGAAATGTCCTTTTATGGAGTGATGATTACATAAAAGAAAAGGATGGAGTTGTTTCTTTAGGAAGAAATGAACTTGAAGAAATAGTAGCAGACTTTAATAAAGATCCTCATTTCATAGCAGCAGGGGCCACTGGCTCTGGTAAATCAGTAATTATAAGAAGTATTTTATGGCAGTTCATAGCAAAAGGCCATAAGGTTATATTCGTAGACTTTAAGGGAGGCCTGGGTGCGAAACGTTGGCTTGAAATTTCATCAGAAATGGTGTTTGGGATAGCCTAGTAGAAAACTAAATCTTTGATAAGGAAAATGATACAGTAATGTTTGTAGAAGTCCTTACACTAATATCCCACAAGCGTAGGAGAAGGTTATTTTGAATATGTTTGAAGCTGGGTGAAGTCGGCGAAGTTTGTTGGAATAATGAACAACAGATTGGAGTAGTCGGGTGGTGGTAGTACATGGTAAGAATGATATTAATTTATCTGACGAATCTCTGAATGTACGGTTCTAGACGCCTAACTAAAATCTGAGATGATTTTAGTATGCCAAAATTATGGCATGTTAGTGGAGAAAAGTAAAAATCTAGGCTATGAAATTCTCTATATCAAACAATGATGATATCAAGCTAACAGGACTATAGGAGATACCTAAATACTATCTATACTAGAAGATTTGGAACGTTGAAAGTTAGAGACTACTATTTAAACTAATAACCTAGGGTAGGTATAGACGAAGAAAATAAGCTATTTTACTCTAATGATAGCGGTGTCATAGTACCGATGAAACCATGATAATAAGTGGTGGAGGGATGGGCACCAGTCAATACAGAATAATAAATAACTTAATTATAGTTGAATTTCTATTTTTCGAGTATGACAGGGAAAGCAAATACTTAAAGAAAGGATTTGTCCCAATAGGAAGCAAATGAACAAATATAGATATTTTAATTATTATCAAATGACGGAAATATTCGATAATCTAAACTTAGGGGATTTTGTAAACTTGAAAAGTTAGATATTATTTTGTAATGATGGAACGCCGTATGAGGTGAAAGTCTCACGTACGGTGTGGTGCGGGGGAAAACGAGTAAGTTTAACATGTAATGATGAAACAGAAAGTTACCTATCGCAATAGTTTGGTGAAGAGTATAGAAGATATGGTGAGACAATAACGGATAAAAAGAGCTTAGCCAAGGAATTGAAAACATTAATAAAAGAAAATGAATTAAGGCAAGCTGAACTTGGTAGATTAGGTGCTAAGAATATAATAGACTACAACAAAAAGAGCAATAAAAGAATGTATAGAGTACTTCTTGTTATAGATGAGCTTGGTGAAGTATTAGATAAAACAGGTTTGAGTGAAGAAGAATTAGAAGTAACCAAGTATATAGAAGGAGCTTTATCAACTTTTGCGAGAGTAAGTAGAGCTACAGGAATTCATATGCTTTTAGGTATTCAAAGACCTGATGCAAAGATAATATCAGGACAAATAAAGACTAATGTTACTGGTAGAATATGTGGAAGAGTAGCAGATGGGCCAGCATCAGAAATTGTTTTAAGTAATACTGCAGCAGCTCAATTACCTAAGATTGGTGGAAGAATGATTTATCAAAATGGCGGAGACATGGAAGTATTCCAGGGTTATTTCTTCCAGGATGATAGAGATGTTAAAAAGTTAAAAGTTCCAGGAGATAGACTTTTAGTTGGAGGAGATGTGGGACGATATGATGGTGAAGAATTAATAAGTGGAAAGACTTCACACATGGAAAGAAAAGATAAAAAGAAAAGAAGAGTTAGAGTAAGTAGATTTTCATTAAAGTCAATTTTAGAAAAGTTAGAGAATTTAATTTTCTTCAGTAAAAGACTAAAAGAAAAGAAGATGATAGAAAATGGAGCAGATCCAGACCTTTTAGATTTAGATACTATAGCGGATTCTTTAGATAATAATACAGAAAAGTATGTTGATGAAAGTATATATTTAGACAATAAGTACAGTCATGATATTCAGGAAAGTGAAGATTGTGTGAAAGAGTTTGATCAAGATTATGATTAGTTTATACTAATCTATTTTTTATAAAAATAAACATAAATGGAGGTAATTAAATGATGGTTTCTAGTAAAAGAAAAAGTAAAAAAGATAGTTTTTGGGAAGGTATGGTTTTATGGAATGATTCTTATCTTAAGAAAGAAGATGGCGTTATAAATATAGGAATTGATTGTAATGCTAAAGAAGTTATAGTTGATTTTAATAAAACTAATCATATCATAGTTGCAGGGCAAGTAGGATCAGGAAAAACTGTAATGATAAAAAGTATTTTATGGCAATTTATTTTAAAGAATGATCGTGTAATAGCAGTTGATATATTACATGATGGATTGGAACTTGAAGAAAAGTATAGAAAATATTGTGATTTAATAACAGAGGATGAAAAGTTATTAAAAGAGTTAGAAGAGTTATTAAAAGAAAATCAATTAAGAAAAGATAAATTAAAGGCTGCTAACTGCAGTGATATTAGTGAGTACAATAAAAATAATAGTGAAAAAATGAAACGAGTTATATTGGGAATTGACGATATGGTGGGTGTGTTTCTAAATGAAAATGAAACAGATTCATATCTAAAAATAAAAATACTGTTATCTAGATTGATTCAGGAAAGTATGAATACAGGTATTCATGTGTTAATTGGATTAAGGAGAGAAGAAATGCTTGATTTGTTAAATGAAGAAATAATAAGATGCATGCCAGGAGTATTATGCTTTTTTGGTGGAAACAACATTTTTAAAAATGTAGATTTAGAGTTAGCATTAATAAATCAAAGTAGAATGAAAATAGCGGGTAGAGCATTATATCAAAATGCTGATGGTATACAAGAAGTTCAAGGATATTTAATTGAAGAAAGATATCTAGTTGAACTAGGATATTTAGATGAATAAATAAAATTAGGGCCAATTAAAGGAAGGTGATAAGATGAAGTTTTTTAGGAAAAAGAAAAATGAAGAAGAAAATGTACAGGCTAATACGCCTAGGAAGGAGAAAAAGAAGCTGAAAGATAGAATTCTGGATAAGCCAGTTAAGCTAAAAACTGATACTGGTATAAAGGGTTTAAGATTTACAATTTGGGCCTTTATAATTCTTATTTTTATAAGGGGAATAGGTACAATTATAAAAGCAGATCCTGTTAAGGAAATAAAAAAAGAACAAGATGAGTTTTTAGTCCAACTTTCTGAAAGAAATTTATTAGAAAGTAGGGCTTTTTCTTTTGCAGAAAGTTTTGCTAGAGAATATTTCACTATCTATATAGACGGAAAGGATGATTATATAAAAAGACTTAGTAAGTATATGCAAAATTCAGTAGCTGAAACAGTTGATGCTACAGGATATATGATTCCTGACGAAGTAAGAGCTTATAATATTGAAAAGTATAGTGATAATCAAGTGGATGTATTTGTACATGGTATTGTGCAAATAAAAAAAGAAAAGCCTGGACAAGAAGGAATAACTGACAAGAATCAAAAACAATATGACACAACACTAAAAGATGTTTATATAAAGGTTCCTATATTTGTTGATAAGCTTGGAAATATGATTGTTGAGGACTTACCACTACTTATTGGGGAGCCAACACTTCCTGAATATAAGAGAGTAGATAATACTCTTGGAGCTTCATCTGCAGATTACAATATCCAGGAAGATATAAAGGGAAGTATAAATCAATTTTTAAAGGCTTATTATGAAGAAGAACAAACTCAAGTTGATTATTTTCTTATTAAGCCAGGAAGCATAAAAGCTGTTGGTGGAAATAGTACCTTTAAAGAAATCGAGAGTATAAAAGTATATGATCTAGGAAGTAATAAGTACCAAGCGATTTTAGTATATAAGGTTAATAACTCAGGAAAAGAATTAAGACAAAAGATCAATATCAATTTAGAGTACAAAGATGATAAGTATCTTATATCAGAGATGAATACAAGAACAACAAATTTAAAAGAAAATTAGATGTAAGGAAGGTTGATTAAGTATGAAAAAATTATTAAATAAAGTAAAAACAATAACTAAAGGAATTAACAGACTACAAGTTTTAGTAATGGGATTAATGATGAACTTATTAGTTGCTGTGCCAGCTTATGCTGTACCAAATCCAGGAGTGGATTTAGCAAGTTGGTTTAAGACACAGATACTACCAATAGCAGGGGTAATAATGATAGGAGCCATTGTAAAATATATATCAAAGAAAAACGTTGTTGCAATAGTAGTTACTGTAGTTTTAGGTGGAATAGTTATGGTGTTTATAACTGATCCTGAATTTGCAAAAACTATAGCAGAATGGTTATTAAATATAACTGGGCTTAAATAGGTGATTACATGGAAGAAAGAAATATAAAAATAAGGTATTATAACAAGGTTTATACAATAGAGCCTAAAATATATAAGTTCTGGAATATTAAATCACCGGTTGGTCCAATAGAAACAGTACCAGCTATGATATTTTTAGGAACTATGTTTATTATGTATCTAGTACCTATTCCATTAGTAGGATCTATAAAGTATTTAGGTATACCATATTTGGTAACTAGATTGCTTAGAAAGACTAAAAAAGATGGGAAGACTTTATTTAAATATTATTTAGGTTATATTGAATATCTAATAATAAAAAATAAAACGTTAGAAAGATTTAAGATATCTAATGAAATAAAGGAAATTCAGTTTTTTTAGCAGTTTTGTAATAATATAGACAAATAAATAATTTAAGATAAGTAGATATAGAATAGAAGTTTTTGTAAACATATTTTAGAATCACACAAAAAATATGAAAGGAGATACTATGAAAGTTAGGAGAAGAGCACTTTAAAGGGTGTTCTTCTTTTTTATTAAAGAAAATTAGAATGGTAGGTGATAAGTATGTATCAATTTCCAATAAAGTATTATAAAGATAATCTTATATTTAGCGATAACGGATGTTGGGCTGGATATGAGTTAGTTGGATATGATTATGAAAATAGAAGTAAACAAGAAAAAGAAAGTATTCTAAGAAACTTAATAGCTTTCTTAAGGGAGCTAAAAAATGATGCCAAAATATTAATCGTTCCTAAGAGGAAAGATTATAAAAATATTTTATCAAAAAATTATAAAGAAATGAAATCTGAAGATCCTTTAAAAGAAATAGCTCAGTTGCATACAGAAACTATAGTTGAATATTTAGAGGATAAGAAAAGAGAACGAACTTTTATAAATACTATAACTGGAGAAGAAATTAGACGTGTAGAAGATGAAGTTACAGAATATAGAACGTATTTATTTATAAAATTGGAAGAAAATAAATTAAGCGAAGTAATAACTAATATAAGAGATGTATATGAATATGCTTTAAAATCGCCACAGAAGGCCATAGAGGGCTTTCTTAGCAAACAAAGGATAAAAGTATTGGATAGCAAAATAAGAGCTTTTAAAAAGGCTATAAAGGTTTTTAAAGGGAAAGTATCTGTTAATGTTAATCTTAGAGTATTGAAATCTAAAGAATTACAGCTTTTATATAAAAGAATAAATAGACGTGGAATTGATGAGGAAATTAAATCAACTAATTTTAATCCTAAAGCATATTATAAGCAAAAAGGTGAGGATATAGAGTTAATACCTGATGGGAATGATATAAAGTGTCTATTTGCTGGAAAGATGAAGCCAAAAGATAGATATATTGAGTTTGTAAGTGATTATGGTACAAGCTATCAAAGTTTTTTAACATTTTCTGAAATACCTGACTTAGAATTTACAGAAAATAGTGAGTTTTTATACTATATGCAGGAGCTTACTTTCCCTATAGAGACATGTATACACATAACACCATTAGATGAAGAAGAAAGTAAAAAAGAATGTAAGGAGCTGAAGAAACCTATTGTAGCAGAATTTGAAAATGCAGGTGAAGAATATTCTGTTGAGACAAAGGTATACGAAGCTAGGGAAGAAATTGAAGATATGGAAGCGGAACTTTATGCTAATAAAGTGCTTATGAAGATGTCATTAAACTTTTGTGTATCTGCAGATAATTTAGATAAGCTAGAAAAAAGAGTAGATGAATTGAAAAAGTATTTTTCTGATAGAGAGTATGAAATTGTTAGGCCAGTAACTGATCAATATAAAATGTATATGGATATGATACCAGGGACAGGAAGATATACAGAAGACTATAAACGACTTGTATCTATAAGTAGCGTGGCGAGTATGGGAATAGGAGCAAGTAATATACTTGGAGATGAGTTTGGAAAGTATATAGGTTTTACAGGACCATTATCTACAAAGGTATTACTTGATATGAAAAGAGCATGTCTGGAAAATCAATCTGCATGCGCTACGTTTTACGGGAATTTAGGATATGGAAAGTCATTTAATGCTAATCTTATTACTATTTTAAATGTTATATATGGGGGATATGCCCTTATAATAGACCCTAAGGCCGAAAGAAGTGAGTGGGCTAAGCATATACCTTGGTTAGCTGATTTAATAAGTATTGTACGATTATCTTCAGGTGATGAATATAAAGGTGTAATGGATCCATTTAATATATATAAGTCATCATCAGATAAAAATAGTGAAAAATATAGGAATAATATTGAGGAAGCAGCAGATCTTGCTTTAGATATAATAACAGGTCTTTGCAATATAGCGGTCAATGATGATGAGTACATCATTATAAGTGAGGTTTTATCAAAGGTTAAAGTATCAGACAAACCATCAATGCAATTAGTAATTAAATGTCTAGATGAGTTTGATAAAAATGATAAGTTGTTTGAAAAAGCAGAAAAGTTAGCAAGAAGGCTTAGAACTTTTGAAGATGTAGGGATGGCTAAATTATTAATTGGTGATGGAACAGAGAAGGCTATTAATTTTAACAATAGAATTAACATACTTCAAATAGACAATTTAGAGCTTCCTGATAGTGAAGTTCCAGAAAGTCAATATACACCTAAAGAAAAGTTATCAAAAGTGTTATTTGGAGTTATGGGGCATTTTGCCAAGAGATTTGCAATGATGGATGTTGGAGAGTTTAAAACTATTCTATTTGATGAATCATGGGCTATAAAAAGTATGCCTGGTGGAATAAAATTATTAGATTTCCTAACTAGAATGGGAAGATCTTTATTTACAGGAACAATATTTAATGGTCATTCAGTTTTAGATATACCTTCAGATAAAATAAAAAATACAATTTCTTATAAGTTCTGCTTTAGAACAAAAGAAGTAGAAGAAGCAAAAAGAATGTGTGAATACTTAAAAATAGATGTTTCAGAATACAATATAGGTCAAATAATGAGTTTAGAAAATAGAGAGTGTATGTTTAGAGATTTAGATGGTAGAGTTGGTAAACTGACTTTTGATGCTGTCTTAGACGAGTTTATAACAGCCTTTAGTACAACTCCTAAAAAGAAAGAGGAAAAAGAAAGTATCGAAACACCACAAGGTGGTGAATAAAATTGAAAAAGTTTTTAATTGGAGGAGCAATATTAAATTTTGCTGCTCCTTTTATTTTGATCTTATTATTTTTTGTTATGTTATCAGGAAATGGAGGGAATTCTTCATCTGGAGAAAGTGGTTCAATTATACCATCAGAAACTCAAAAAGAATTTATTGATGCAGTAGCTTTAGTTGCAATGAATACGTACAAAGAGTATGGAGTATATCCATCTGTAACTATAGCACAAGCAATATTAGAGTCGGCTTGGGGAAAGTCAGGATTAGCAATACAAGCGAATAATTTATTTGGAATAAAGGCAGACTCCAGTTGGACAGGCCCTATATTAGAGCTTCCTACAATAGAGCATGTTAATGGAGGAATTATACATATAATTTCAAAATGGCGTGTCTATGAAAAATGGGAAGATTCAGTATTGGATCATGGAAAGTTTTTAAGAGAGAATCCTAGATATGAAAAAGCGGGAGTTTTTGAAGCTGCTAATTATAAAGAGCAAGTTATGGCTATACATAATGCGGGATATGCTACTGATCCCAATTATACAAATCTTGTATGTGGATTAATAGAAAGTTATGAGCTCTATAAGTTTGATATGGGAGGAGCTGAAGATGTGTAAAATGAAAATAATAAGTAAGAGAATGAATAAAATAAATACAAAAGATATAGTTGATAAGCTGAAGTCAAAAGTAGTATATGAAATAGAGAACTTTAATATATTCAAGTTTTTTAAACTAACATTAATGTTAACAGTTATTGCGCTGGTACTTTATGCTTTGTCCAAAGTTGCGAATGCAGGTGTTAAAGAAATAATGGACTCAATAGGAAGTCCAGAAAGTTTTGATAAGTTAAGTGGAAGTAAAACAAAGTTTTTATCAGAAAAGTTTAGAGGAAACTATCATTTAGATGCATCTTTTGGTGCTTTCGATTGGTGGGATAAGACAGTAAACTTTATAGCCAATTTATGTTTTGATGGGGTTACAATCATAACTTATTTAATGATTGTGGCCTTTTCATTTGCATTTGGTACGAATCTTTCAGATATATTTGGTGGAGTAGTAGATAATATAATGAAATCCTTAAAAAATGGAATATTTGATAGCTATTTTGGATTAGTAGTAGTTATTTCAATGATATTTGTAATAGTATCTATGGCTAGAAAGAATATGAGTGAATTTATATCAAGATTTAGTTATATAATAATTGCTACTACATTAGCTATTTTTATAGCAAGTAATGCGTCTAAGTTAATATCAGTAACAACTAATATGTCTAAAAGTATAGGGACAAGTGCAGTTTTATCTATTGCATCCAGTGGAAAAAGTGAAGCATATGATTTGGATAATAAGATATCAGAAGTATCAGGAGAATTATGGTATAACTTAGTTCATGAGCCTTGGAAAACTCTAGAGGCAGAAAATAAGTTAAGTGATAAAGAATATGAGCAAATATTATCATTAGATATAGATAGTGAGGAAAGACAAAAGATAATAGATAATCATAATTCAAATGATAAAACATTATTTTCTGACACTGCAGGTGGAGATAGGATATTACCATCAATATTTCTTATAGGAATAAACGGGTTTAAGACAGGAATTATGACTATTATTGCTCTAGTGCAGTTAGTATTTCAGATATTTACCTTTGTATTAATATTTTTAACACCGTTTATACTGCTAGTTTCGATGGTTCCATCATTCGGAGGAATTAATATGGTGAAGAATTTCGGAATGCAGATAGTAGGATCACAGTTTGGTATTGTTGTAATTTCATTTTTCTTGGGAGTAATAATTCAAGTAGATTCACTTATAGCAACAACAATTAAATCTATAACAAATAGTAGTTATGGTTGGATGTTTATTAGCTTTATTCAAGCATTAATATTTTTAGGAATAATAATGATGAGAAAGCAGATATTTAAACTTATAATGGATATTCAAAAGAAAGTACATTCAAGTGGAAATGGAGTATGGAGAAAAGCAAGCCAATATTCAGATAAAATGGCTGAAAAAGGCGGAGAAAAAGCAAAAGAAACTGTAAGTAATGTAAGAGAAAGAACTAGAAAAGTAGTAGAAAAAGGAGCTCATGTTGCAGCATCAGGAATATTAAGTGCTGATGATAAAGTAAGAAGAACATTAAACAATTTTAAAGAGAAGAAAAATAGAGAATCTAATAAAAATAATGAGGAAGAAAGTTTTTCTAATAGTAATAACCAAAGAAAGGCTTCAGATGAATATATAAATATAGTTAATAAAAACAATAAGAATAATAAGAGTGAAGATGATGGTGATGGTATTAAGAAAAAGAAAGAGAGCGTTAATCTAAATGAAAGAATTAAGAAGAAAGCTGAAGAAAAAGATAGAGTAGTTGTTATGAATGATAAAATACCTGGTAAAAATAATAAAGATAACTATATTAAAAAAGAAGAAGGAAGTAAAGATGAAAGTAATGCAAAGATAGTTAAAGAGAAAAAGAATAATGGTAAGAACAGTATCAATGAGGGAATAGATAAATTAAATAAAAAATCGTCTATAAAGGATAATACACAAGATAAAAAGAAAGAAAATGTTAATCTAAGTGAGAGAATTAAGGAAAAGAAAGCTAAAGAAAAAGATAGAGTAGCTGTTATGTATGATAAAATACCTGGTGAAAATAATAAAGATAACTATGTTAAAAAAGAAGAAGTAGAGAAAGAAAATATTGATGAAAAGGTGAATAGAGAGGAAAATGATAAGATTAATATCAATGAAAGATTAAATAAAGTAAATAATAAAGCAACTATAAGTAATAAACAAGGAGGAAAGAATGAAGATGTTGTAAAGAGAAGTAATAGTAATAAGAGAAAATATATAATAAAGAATATGGATAAAGTAAAGAAAGAACAAAATAAAATATCACCAATAAAAAGAGATTTAGATAAGAAAAATGATAAGGGTGAAATTAGTAAAATGGATAGAGTAAGAATGTTTAAAGCAAATAAAAGATGATAAAAATCCTACAAAAATATATAGACAAAACATTCAGAAAATTATATACTTAGTGTAGCTAGAAGTTTGCAAGTATCACTCTATTTTGGGAGAAGCTGTAAGTTTTCTATGGTAAAGAACTTGATATATTTATATCAAGTTCTTTATTATTTAATTAAGCGAAAAAAGAGATAATATGTAGACAGAATATTAATTAGGCAGTATAATTTTATTATTAACGTTTTATCAAAATTTTTAAACTATTAATATTTATATTAATAAGCGGAATCTACACCCCCTTAAGAAACTTGGTATTATGTTAGCAATGCGTTTGATTTTGACTAATAGAGGTTAGTTTCATAACATAATACTAAATTTTTTAATAAAGTAGATGATTTTTATGTCAACAGTAAGTTTTTCACAATGAAGATAAAGAACTTAGTAAGTTTATACCAAGTTCTTTATTTTTTATAAAAAGTGTAGATAATTTACTTTAGGTAAATCAAAAGTATCTAGTGGGGAAGAGTGTCTTAAATGGCACTCTTTTAATTTGGCTTAAGTAAAAAGTTTAGACAAAATTTTGAGTGCTTTGATATAATATTAAGTGATAGATTGATACTTTATTTATATACAAAAATTTCAAAATGATTTTTTGTATGGACCAGTATTTTAACTTTAAATGCTTAACTATAAAGCTCCTAAAAAATTTCTTGGGAGCTTTATTCTAATTTGTGGATAAAATAATAAAAAAAAGTATTTGTAAATAAAAATTTGTGTTATAATGTAGATAAATTCAGTAAATGAAAAATTTATGAAAAAAATTTAACAAAAGTATGTAGAGAACGGTTGTTCTCGTAAAAAAGTTTTGTTATAATTTAATTAAATAAAAAAGAATATTGCGTAGTTTTCATAATAAAACAAAAAAATAACCTATTTTCAAAATGAAAATAAGTTATCCAAAACTTGATGTTTTATTATGAAAAAAGTTATTAACGCTTCTTAAAGGTTTCCTAGGCCTTTAAGTGGTTCGCAAGTTAAGGTAGAAAAGGTACCAAAACAAGCTAGTTAATAAAACAAATTACGATAAACTCGTTAAGATTATAATATCATAACGAGGTCAATAGTACAATATTTAAGAAGAAAAATCAAGTATGAAATTTCTAGAAACGAATATTGGAAAGAATCGTAAGTAGAATTTATTAAGATATTAGCAGACGTTTAGGTAATTACCTGAACGTCTTTTTTAATATAAAAAATTAAATAAAATTCCTTGAGAGATCACCACAGAAAAGAATATGGTTGTGGGGGTAAGGGGGAATTATACTCAAAAATAGCGATTGGAGGTGAAAATATGGATAAGTTTACGGATATGTTTAAGTATGCAAAATTAAGAAGATCAGATAATAAAATAGTAAATTACTTTGGAATAAATGAAGTTGTACTTGGAGAATTTTCTTCAAGAGGAATAAGAAAAAAAGAAACAACTATAGATAGAGCATTAGCTTATGTATTTCATCCTAAAGTTAAAGAACAAATAAGTCATATGTCTTTACAAAGTTATGCTACATATCTTAAAAAAGGTAATAGAGTTAACAGATCTGAAGATGAGGAAAAATATTATCCTTTTGTGGTTGAGTTTGAGAAAGGATTAGCTGAATCTGCTAAAAGAGATGCATATACAAATGCTATGATTTTAGTTAATGGACTTATAATGTTTTACAATATAAACAAGGAAGATATAGTAATAACTATAAACAACCGTAAGTCTGTCTATGTTTGGGTTAATCCAAAAGTATTTGGAGCTTCACCTAGTCCTATTTTACATAAAGTATATGCTAAAATGTGTGAGCATATTAGAGTTGAATTTGGTTTAAAGTACATAGATAATTCAGTAACTAATACAAGTCATAGATTAATAAAAACTCCAGGAAGTTTTTATAATGGTGGATTTGTAAATTATATAACATTAGCGGAGTTAAATAAGTTAGTTGATGGAGAACTTAAGTCTGCAGATCTTACAAAAGTTCAAAGGGATATAAGATTATTAAAATTACCATCAGTACCTTCAATAGAGCTTACAAAGCTATATAAGGAATGTAAGGAGGATGTTGAGGGTTCAATAAAGAAAAATAAAGTTGAAGAAAAGAATAAAGGATTATTATTACCTGGAACAAAAGAAGAATTAAAGTATATTAATAGACCTTGTGTAAAGGCTTTATTAAGTTTACCTATAATAGAAAAAGGTAATAGAAATAATGTATTAGTTACAATAGCTTTAGGGTTATTAGAAAAGAATGCAACTTTAAAAGAAGTACAAGCTATCTTAGAGGAGAAAGCTATAGAATGGGGGCATGATGAGAGCCTTACGTCAGTAAGAAATAAGGTAAGAACATTAATTGAAAGAGGAACTAACTTTTCTTGTGAAAAGGTTAGAGGAATATTAGATGACCTTGGAATGGATCATCATTGCCTAGGATGTAGTGCATCTAAAAATAGCGGTATATGGATATCTAGAAACATAATACAAACAATGTACTATAATAAAGCAGCAGTTAGACACTTTGAAATGTATTTAAACTTAGAAAAGAATAATTTAATTGGGGTTGAAATAGATCCGGTAGAAGAAAATATTAATTTAAGAACATTAAAAGAGTGGGCAAAAGTTGCAGGAGGAAAAATAACTAAGATAAAAAAGACAAAAAAATACTTAATAGAAATAGATAAAGAAAAGGCTAAATATAAACTTCCAATTAATTTTGTTGAGACAGTTGGACCATTAGTTGGTGAAAGTATAAAACAATATCTAATGTTAGTAGTAAATACTCATAATGGAAATGATGAGGTGGTTCATTCAACTATGAGTTCATTAACAATTCAAGAATACTTAAGATATAAAACATTGGATGGAGTAGAGAAATTATTAAAAAAATTAGAGAGTGTAGGATTATTATCTTTTAATAAAAAGAGTGGATTCACAATAAGATTTAAATCTAATAAGGTTGTATCTTTAGTTAAGAAGTTAGAAGAAAAGAATGAAAATATCCAGGATAATAATTCAGGAAACGAAGGAATAAAAATAGCAGTTAATCAAGGAATACAGCTAAAATTTGAATTGGAGAATGAAAAAAACAATACAAATACACTTTTAAATAATTTTGAAAATGTAATTTTTATAGGAAAGGAAGTAGGTAATAAGAAACGGAGGGGGTCACCACCAACTATAAGAAATTGATATAAGAAAATTAAAACAGAATATTGATTGAATATAGTAGCGTAGACCTTTCATATAGGCCATATAACAAGAGTTTGTATTAGACATAGTTAAATATGTTAAACATACACAAAAAGCGTATAAAAGAGCTAATAAGGCATAAGGGGAAAGGAGGTATAACCATACCGAATTATTTTCCATAAAATTACTTCTTGCACGATTTGTCGGAAATTAGAAATAAAGAAACCTAGTAAAATCAAGGGTTTCAATGTATTTTTTGATCACTAACTTAAATATAATAGTTTAATGTGTTCGTGGGGGGGGTTTCCCCCGATTAGGAGGATACTATAAATATATTGTTTATTAGGGGGTTGAAGATTTATGAGAATTGATTATGAAGAGCTATATAGAGATCGCTTGACTCAAGTAAAAAAGGATATTAGAAAAGCTAATAAGATTAGAGATTGGGAAACCAAGGGAGAGCTTATGAGAGAAAAGAAAGATTTATTGGATAAGCTAAAGAAATATGAACTAAAAAAATAATAGGAGGAGATGGATATGGATATTTCAAAGGTTGAATTAGTTAGGTGTAAGTTTGATTGTGAGTTAAAGAAGAATGATAAGGGAATGTATGTTGGATTAGCCAAAGGATTAGTAGGGAATAATGGTTTAGAGAGTGTATTTTATTTAGAAATGGATCAAGAGGTTTATGGTTATATAAGTGAATGTGATTTAGAGAGTACTTTGTTTGATATCTCTGGAGTGATGCAGGCTAGAAAAAATAAGAAGGAAGTATCATTTATTTATTATAAAGTTATGAATTTAATAAAATCTGAAGATAAAGAAAATTTATCTAAAATGAATAAAGAGGAGACAGATCCTATAGTTGGAGGAAATGTTGAGAAAGAAATAGAAGATAAGTCTGATGAGAAAAAAAAGAAGAAGAAAAAAGGGGAAAACAAGGTAATAACCGTAAATGAGGTGGTTGAAAGTTTAGGATTAGAGCCTATTATAATGAGTGCAGATAAGATAAAGCTTACAGAAAAAGAACATTTAAAAAAAGCAATTATAGATTTAAGTAGAAATTTAAATTTAGTTATTATTAGGCCATTAGAAGAGTCTGATGGGGAGTATTCTTTAGTGTTAGGATATTCAGCCTTAATTAAAGCAAAGTTGTTAAATACACCAGTTACAGCATATATAGTAAATAAAACTAGGGAAGAAGTTGTTGATTATATTAAAGATTTTAGGAATAAGAAGTTAAATGAAGAAAGTGAGATATAATAAATGTATATAGATAATAGAAGGAGATGATTAAAGTGGTAGTGAGAACATTATTAGATCCAAAGATAGACTTTGTATTTAAGAAAATATTTGGAGCAGAAAATAATAAAAGTGTTTTAATAGACTTTCTAAATGCGGTAATAAAAGATAAAGATCCAATAGTAGAAGTAGAGTTAAAGAATACAGATATGGAGAAGGAGTTTTTAGATAGTAAGTTCAGTAGATTAGATATAAAGGCCGTAACTAACAAGAAAGAGCATATAAATATAGAAATACAAGTAAAAAATGAATACAATATGATTCAAAGAACGCTATACTACTGGAGTAGAATGTATTCAGAACAAATAGGGAATGGAGAAAATTATAATAAGCTTCAGAGAACAATATGTATAAATATATTAGGGTTTAAATATTTAGATAACCAGGAATATCATAATGTATATAGATTAAAAGAAGTGAAAAGAAATGAAGAATTAACGGATTTAATGGAAATACATTTTATAGAGCTACCAAAGTTTGATGAAGAAGTAAAATCTCCAGGAGAAATTGAAAAAATAGATGCATTGGCGAAATGGATAGAATTTTTAAGAGAACCTGAAAGCAATGTAGTAAGAAAATTAGAGTTAGAAGATAAAGCAATAAAAAAGGCAAAGGATGAGCTATATAGATTAAGTTTAGATGATAAAGAAAGAGAAAGATATAGAATAAGAGAAAAAACAATGATGGATGAAATATCAGCTTTAGAGAATGCAGAACAAAAAGGAATTGAGCACGGAATAGAAGAAGGAGAAAAGAGAAAATCTATAGAAATAGCAAGAAATGCTATAAAGACGGGATTAGATATAAAAACTATATCTACATTAACAGGATTAACAGTAGATGAAGTTGATAGATTGAAATAGTCTTTAAAAAGATGATATACTTATAGAGTAACATATATTAATGAGGATTAGAGCTCTGGATACCTTTGAGGACCAGGGCCTTTTTTATATTTAATATTAAAGTAGAATATTGATAAATTATTTTTGGTTAAGTAAGAAAATATTAAATTATGAAATAATATATTGAGGTGTAAGTAAAATGGATAAAAGAAGACGTATATCTGATGAGATTATGAATAAAATATTTGAAGTTATAGATAGTATTCCTAATAAAGGCCTAGAGATTAGAGAAGCACAAGAAGATATAATGTTAAATATAGTTGAAGCATTCAAGAATAAAAGTAACTTCTTAGTAGAAGCAGGAGTAGGAATAGGAAAATCTTTATCATATCTTATACCAGCAATTTTGATTTCAAAAATATATCAAAGACCATGTGTTATTGCTACTGGGACTATACAGTTAACAGAGCAACTTATAGAGGATGTTAAGTTAGCAGAATATATTTTAAAGTGTAGAGTTAATGTAGTAATAGGAAAAGGACAAAGTAATTATCCGTGTATTAAAAGAATGATAGAAAATGTACCTGAAAAATATAAAAAAAAGTTTGAAAGATATTCTTTATTAGTAAATGATAATGTAGACAAGCAGAACCCAAATGGAATTGATTTGAATGATTGGGATAAAATTTGTGTTAATGGATGTATTTTTTCAGGTTGTAAGTATAATGATGATTGCTATTATTATAAGATAAGAAAAAGAATGAGTACAACAACTTATTTTGAGTCATACCCTAAAATAGTAATTATAAATCAAGATTTAATGATTAGTCATTTTTTAAAAGAGGAAAATGATTTTAATGGACTATTAGATCAAAGAATGGAATTGTTGGTGATAGATGAAATTCACAATTTAGAAGAAAAAACAAGAAGTGCACTTACAAAGGAAATTGATATTAGATTTATAGAAAGAACATTTAATGAATATATTAGAATAATTACTGGAACATCTAAGAATATGAGGGCAATAGATAAGGCAAGAGGAGTAAAAGATGATATAGTTTTTTTATTAAAAAATATATTTATAAAATTAAAATATAAATATTTAGAAAAAGATAAAGATGATTTGGAAAGGGTTTATATAGAAAAAGGAGATAATAGTAAGTGTAATGAATTAAGGAATGAAATTAAAATGTGTTTGGAAGATTTAGATTTAGCGATTACATTTGGTAATAATGTAAGGGAGCATATTGAGCGTATGTATAGTAGTGTAGTAGAAAAGTTAAGTACTATAAATAGATTTTTAATTGTTTTGGGAGGAGATAATAGTGAGGATTTAATATGGGGGAATTTAAAGAGTGATTATATCAAAATGAAGATAAGTATATCACCAAAAGAAATAGATAAGGTGGTTTCAAGATTGATATTCAGAAAAAATATTCCAACGATAGGATTATCAGCAACTATAGCTACAGAAATTAATAAAGATCCATATGAATATATAAAAAGTAGTATAGGCTTTACTGGAGAAACAGATGAAATAAGAAAGTCACCATTTCCTTATGAGAATAGTAGATTATTAATACCCAATAAGCTTCCAAATGTTCATGATAGAAATGAAGAGTATTATCAAAAAATATCAGTAAAAATAGTGGAAATTATATCAAATGTAAAAGGTGGTACATTAGTATTATTTACATCTAAAGAAGATTTGAAGAAAGTAAACGAGAAGTTAGTAAATTTAGTTAATGAAGACATATCGATATATTCAGATGATTCTGAACATAGTCAAAAAGAGATAATTGAAGAGTTTAAAAAAGTCAAGAAGGGAGTTATATTAGGGACTGGAGTTTTTTGGGAAGGGATAAGTTTAAAGGGTGACTTATTGACTTGTGTTATTATAGTTAGATTACCGTTTCCGGTACCAGATCCGGTAATAGAATATAAAATAGAAAAGGCAAGTTTTGAAAAAGATAAAGTAATTGTTCCTGAAATGATAACAAAGTTAAAACAAGGAAGTGGTAGATTAATTAGGACTATGAGTGATAAAGGAATTTTAGTATTATTGGATTCTAGAATGAATGAAAATAATTATAAACATAGAAATTTTATATTAGAAGCAATACCGATAAAAAGAATAATTAAAGAGATAAGTGAAGTTGAAAAGTTTTTTAACGAAGAATACAGTTGAGAAAAGATAAATTAGTCAAATTTATAAGGAATATAAAGAAAAAAGGTATCAAAACTTTTAAGTTTTGATACTTACGTTTTTATTACGAGTTTTTAATGCATATAATGGTGTCAAAAGTAGGGTTCATAAGTGAGTTGTAGTATTTATGCAAATATTACAGTAATGTAAAATTAAAGATGAAGGTTATATATAGAGGTGATATAGTGAAAATGTTAAAAGAAAACATTGGATTTTTGTATACAATATATGAACCAAGTTTTTATGTTAAGAGCTATTTAATTCAGTTTTTGGGACTAGTTATAATAAAATCATATAATAGTTATAATGAACTATTTGAAGGAGAATTATCTACTTTTTTTATGAGTTAGTTAAAATAATAGATGAGGTGGTGTCAAGAATGAACAAAATATATGGATATGTAAGAATTAGTAGTAAATCACAGGTAGGAAATAATAGTATAGAAAATCAAATAGCAGAAATAATGAGTAAGTATTCTAAATGTTATATATATGAAGAACAATTTACAGGAAAGACAACAGATAGGCCTAGGCTAAAAGAACTCTTAAGTAATATAGAGACAGGAGATATTCTTGTTGTATGTAAGTTAGATAGATTAGCAAGAAATTTAAGAGAAGGTATAGAGGTCATAGAAGAGCTTTTTAAAAAAGGAGTTACTATAGATATATTAAATATAGGAATAGTAGAAAATACGATGATGGGACGATTTTTTGTACAAACATTATTAGCGGTATCAGAAATGGAAAGGGAAATGATACTAGAAAGAACAAGAGAAGGAAAAGAGATAGCAAAATTGAAACCAGGGTTTAGAGATGGACGTCCAAAGAAGTTTACTGATGATGTTATGAATGCTGCATTAGATCAATTAACTGTAAATGGTGGAACAATGAGTTATAAAGAAGTAGAAAGAAGATGGAATATAAGTAAAAGTACATTAATTAGAGAAAATAAAAAACGAAAGGAAATAAGAAATGACAGAGTATAGGATGGAACTTAAGAAGTGGATATTAGATACACTTGATAAAGTAAGCGATATTAATGAATTTAAAAATGAATTAAAAGAAAAATATAATGTAGAAATTAGAATTACGGAGAAGACTATATCATATAGACATCCTAAATTAAAAAAATCTATTAGGGGAGAAAAGATTGGAGCAAAATGCATGATAACAACTATAAGAGATAAGTTTATCAAACACAAAAATTCAAAATGAGTTTTATTAAATACAATATGAATTCTAAAATTGGAGGAAAAATAGATTTTTATTCTTAAAATTCAAAATGAGTTTTAAAAAACTCATTTTAACAAAAATAAAATTCGATTTGAGTTTGATGTAAAAATAGTAGCAATGTGAAAATTCAATATGAATTTTATTGTATTCATATTGAATTTTTTTAAATTCTATATGAGTTTTTAAAAGGGATAGAAGTAATTTTTTGTGATATAAGAATGCAATTTGAATAATAAAAAATTCAAATTGAATTGACAAAAATTCGTTTTGAGTGTATTATTTGATTATAAAGAATAAGGAGTGAGGAAAATGAAAGAAATAAAATTTTATATTGGTGCAAATATGGGGAATTTTGATACTAAAGTAGAAGGTGAGTGTGGAAAAGATAAATTCAAATCTTTGTGCATTCCTAATTATGTTAATCTTATATCTTCAGAATCATATAAAGAAGATGACTCATTAATAAGAATAGATGGTAGAGTGTTTAAAATGGGTAGTGGAGAAATGATGAATGGAACTATTAAAGATAGGAGTAAAGAGAAAATTCAAGCTCTTACATTATATTCAGTAGTTAGACAGTTGGAAAGAAGAAAAGGAATGGAAGAAATAGATAGAGTAAATGTATATTTATGTGTTGGATTACCGATAAAGGATTATAAAAAGAAGGATAATATAGAGTATTATAAATCTTTATTTGATAAAGCATTTAAGGTAGAATACAGAAATTTTGACTTAGAAATATACTTTGAAAATGTTAATGTAGTTCCAGAAGGATATTGTTATTATATGGCTAATTCTAGTAAGTATGAAAATAATAATAATGTTATAATAATAGATTTTGGAAGTGAGACAATTGATGTGGTAAGGATTAAACATGGAAAAGCTGAAAATCCTAATTCAATTGAATATATGGGGACATTAAATCTTATAAAAAGAATTCAGGAGAGAATAGATAGTGAAGAAGAATTTAAGCCAAGCAAAGAGCAAGTTGATGAGATGTTAGTTGATGGTATAGTAAAAGTTGGGAAGAAAATTTTAAATAAGAAAAACTATATTGACATTATAGAGGGATATTACAATGATGTTCATATATCATTAAAAAATGAATTTAATGATATAGAGATGGCTGAAAAGATAATTGCTTTTGGTGGAGGAATGTATCAAATAGGTAAGTACTTAGAAGATAGGATGAAAAATGCAGATATTGAAAGATTTGATGAGCCTGAATATATAAATGCTTCATCATATTTTAAGTTATCATTTAAAAGTGAGTAGTGAGGTGAGTATATTTTGAGTAAAACAGTAGATAAAGTTAAAGAATTGCTTGATAAAGAAAATGTAGGAAAAGATAGATATACTTATACATTTACATGTAGTAGGAAAAGTAATGAAGATGATATTATTAATTTAATACAAAATGTTGTTGATGAGGGATATCAATATAGTAAATGGATTAAAAAGTTATTACTTATTTTGGCAAATAATCCTGAAGTTATAGATTCAGTGTGGAGTGGAAAAAATATTAGTAGAAGTGGCGATTTAGAAGAAGTTATTAAATCTCAAAACAATAGAATAGATAGACTTACAGAAACTATATCTGTTCAAAATGAGTTAATAAGTAAACTTCTAAGAGAATTACCGTCAAAAAACTATAGCAATAGTGAAGAATTTGTAAAGTATCAAGAAAAATTGATTGAAGAAAATGGTGGTAAGTTGCCAGACGTAGGTTTCTAATAGTATTAATAATAGAAATATAATTTATATATTAAAAAGAATTAAGAAGATAATTTATTTTAAAAGCAGACTAGGTTTTACTAGTCTGCTTTTTTGTGTGTGAAAATTATAAAAGGGTAAAAATAGAGCAAAGAAGAATAAAGATTGAAATTCATTAGTTAAAGAAATCTATAAACTGAATGTAAAGTTTAAGGAAGAAAGGAGCTAAAAATGGGATTAACATTTATAGATTTCTTTAGTGGTGTTGGTGGGTTTAGATTAGGAATGGAAATGGCAGGGCATAGATGTGTAGGACATTGTGAAATAGATAAGTATGCTAATAAAAGTTATGAAGCAATGCATGATATTAAGGAGGATGAGTGGTTTGGAGAAGATATATCAAGAATTAGAGCAGAAGAATTACCAAGAGCAGATGTTTGGTGCGCAGGATTCCCCTGCCAAGACATTTCAATTGGAGGAAAGAAACTTGGATTCAAAGGTGATCGCTCAAGCTTGTTTTTTAGAATTACAAGACTTATTAGAGACACAAAAGAAGAAGATAGACCCAAGTATTTATTCATTGAGAACGTTAAAAACTTTTTTAGTGTTAATGGAGGATTTGACTTTCTCAGACTTCAAATTGAGTTGGCCGAAGTTGGCTATGATGTCGAATGGCAATTACTCAATAGCAAAGACTTCGGAGTGCCACAAAATAGAGAGCGAGTGTTTATTATTGGACATCTTAGAGGAAGAAGTGGAAGAAAAGTATTTCCTATCGGAGGAGTTAGTAGAGCGATTAAGGTACCACAATTAGCTTGTGGAGACTATAGATATGATAAAGGATTACGTTTGCGTTATAGTGGAGTTTCTCCATGTTTATGTGCAAGTACAAAGAAAATGGTATCAAGAAACGATTTATCTAGTTCAATTTTTGTAGTTGGAAACATAAATCCTAGTAAAAAAGGAATGGGAGAGCGAGTTGTAGATTCTATTGGAATTTCACCAACGTTAACAGTTAATAAAGGAATTGGTGAAAAAATATTAGTAAGAGAGAATACAAAGTTAGGCTATAAAGATGCAGAGCATGGAGACTCTATTAATTTAGCATATATGAATAGTGAAAATAGAAGAGCTAGAGTTGGAAAGCAGATAGTTAATACATTAACAACAAGTTGTAGTCATGGAGTATTATTATCAGGAAGAGTTAGAAGGTTAACACCTTTAGAATGTTGGAGATTACAAGGGTGGCCTGATGAATATTTTTATAAAGCTGCTAGTGTTTGTAGTAATACTCAGCTGTATAAGCAAGCTGGAAATGGAGTAACAGTATCTGTTATTTATGAGATAGCTAAAAAGTTAGAGTAATATAAGAGTTGAATATATGGAATAGACTTTAGTAAATAAACTAGAGTCTATTTTTATTATATAAAGAATTTGGATAATAATTTATGTTATAATAGTTACATTGAAATACCGCTAAGGATGGAGCGGTGGTTGTACGTTTTCCACCTGGCTATTGGTAAAAATATTTTTTACTAATGAGCAAAAGGTGGTGGTATTGGTTATGCTAGACACTATGTTTATAGGTTCAGTAGTCATTATATTAATAAATATGATATTGAAACATAACAAGGATTTTTCACTTAGATTAAGAGTTAAGATCCTTGGATTAGATATAGAAATAAAAAGCAAAGAAAAAAAGCATCCATCCGACCAAGATTAATGCTTTTTTTCTTATAGATAAACTATTTACCAATAGCCCAAAACAAAACGTTCTAGGACTAGCCTTGTATTACCGTACAAGGCTTTTCTTATTTATATTATAACACAAAAGCAATATAAATAAACAATGAAATATATACGAAAAAAATAGATACTTTAGTGAATTCTAAAGTATCTATTTTTCTTTGAAAGTATTAAAAGTTAAGGTACGAGTAATTTAAAGAAGAAAAGTAATTAATGTATAAATATTATATCACAAAATAAATAGAAAAAATTGAATTTTATATTGACAAAAACATATGTTTGTAAATTATAATATAAATATATGGGAACATATGTTTGTAAAAAATAAAGAAGTATAGAGAATTCTTAAAAGGAGAGAGTATATATGTCTAAAGAAGATAAGAAAGAGTTAAAGAAAATAGAAGGATTGAATATACCAGGACTTAGTAAGGAGAAGAATGAAGCAGTAGCAAAAGCTATATCGGATATAGAAAAAACTTTTGGGAAAGGATCTATTATGATGCTTGGAGCTGATGCTAGTCAAGAAGTAGAAGCAATACCAACAGGATCAATAGGTTTAGATAGAGCCTTAGGTATAGGTGGGGTTCCTAAGGGGCGAATAATAGAGATATATGGACCTGAAAGTTCAGGAAAAACTACAATATCATTACAAATAGCAGCTGAGTCACAAAAAAATGGTGGCCAAATAGCAATGATAGATGCAGAGCATGCATTAGATCCGACTTATGCTAGAGCATTAGGAATAGATACAGATAATTTAATAGTATCCCAACCGGATAATGGAGAGATGGCTTTAGAGATAGCAGAAGCATTAGTAAAGTCAGGAGCAATAGATGTTCTAATAATAGATTCAGTAGCAGCATTAGTACCAAGAGCTGAAATAGAGGGTGAAATGGGAGAATCTCATGTGGGACTCCAGGCGAGATTAATGTCTCAAGCTATGAGAAAGCTAGTAGGTATAATAAAAAAGTTTAATAGTACCGTTATTTTTATAAATCAATTAAGAGAAAAAGTTGGTGTTCAGTTTGGAAATCCAGAGACAACAACAGGTGGTAGGGCACTTAAATTCTATGCATCTGTAAGATTAGATGTTAGAAGAATAGAGAGTATTAAAGTTAAGGATGAAGTTGTGGGAAATAGAACAAGAGTTAAAGTTATGAAGAATAAAGTAGCACCACCATTTAAACAGGCAGAGTTTGATATTATGTATGGACAAGGAATAGATAGAGTAGGTGAAATAATAGATATTGGTGTTGAAGAAGGTGTCATAGAAAAGAGTGGATCATGGTTTAGTTATGGAGAAGAAAGACTTGGCCAAGGTAGAGAAAATGCAAAGACATATTTAAAAGAGAATTTGGAACTTTTAGAAAGGGTAGAAAAAGATTTATATGAGAAGATGGGGATAATTAAATCTGAAGATAAAATTTTAGCAGAAAAAGAAGATACGTTTTTAGAAAAAAATAAAGAAGAATAATATTTATAATTAATATAAAGTTCCTGGATTTATCTAGGGACTTTACATTAATTATAAATATATTAGTAATCAATTTATGAAACAAAAACGGTTAGATTTTGAACTAAATATGAAAAAAAGTTGAAACTCACAGCAGATATAACTCCTTAAAATATAAGTATGTAAATATGAAGTAAGGAGTCGAAAGTGTTATGAAACCACCAATAAATAGAATGGGCGGAAAAAGTAGATTAAGAAAAGTTATTATAGATAAAATACCAGAGCATACTTGTTATGTAGAGCCGTTTTTTGGAGCTGGATGGGTATACTTTGGAAAGAAAAAAAGTCAGGTAGAAGTAATTAATGATATAGATAAGGAACTTGTAAATCTATTTAGAATGTTAAAAGAACATCCAGGAGAAGTTGAGAGATTACTGCAGTATGAATTTATAAGTAGGGATAAATTTAAATCATACAAAGAGTGTAATATTGAGGAATTAACGGAGATTCAAAGAGCTGTTAGATATTTATACATAATTAATAATAGTTTTGCATCAAAAGGGGTATCTTTTGGATATGGAGCTTTAAGGACACCTTGTCAGAAGATATTTGTTGATGATTTTCAGGAAATTAGAGATCGACTAAAGAATACCTTTGTTGAGAATAAAGATGCATTGGATGTAATAAAACGATATGATAGGGAAACAACATTTTTCTTTTGTGATCCTCCATATTTAGATGTAACTGGATATGGGAATACTTTTAATGAAGGGAATCATATTAAGCTAAGAGATGCTCTTAGCAATATAAAAGGGAAGTTTCTGCTTAGTATAAATGACCATCAAACTATTAGAGAATTATATAAAGAATTTAAAATAATAGAAATGAGTGTGCCATACTCTGTTTCTAGAGAAAGAAAAGCTAGGAAAGGATATGCAGAATTGCTAATAACAAATTATGAGGATAAGGGATAAGGTTGAAAGTGAAGTAATTGAATACTATAGAAATAAGAAAAAGAAAGAACAATTAGAATATGAAATAGGATTGTTAGAAAAAAGTAATGAGGATCTTATTAAATATAGTGGTATAGAAAATAAAGAATATATAAACAGAAGAATAGAAAGAAATAAGAGTAAATTAATAAAAAAGAACATAGAGAAGGATGAATTGATAAACAGAATATTAAATATGGATTCTGTAATAGCTCAATTAAATCAGGAAGAAAAGGAATTATGTGAGTTAAGGTATAAAAAGAGAATGGAGTATCAATCTATAGCTTATAGTTTGAATGTTAGCAGGTCCACAATATGTAGAAGGATACAAGCTTTAGTAGAGAACTTGAAAGAAGAATATCAATAAAAAAGAGTATGTAGATTATTCTACATACTCACGTAATGATCCGAGAACAGCTCCTAAAATAATAGTATCTTTAGCAGAATATTTTTGAACCTTATGAATTGGGTTTGTACTTTCAGGATGAAGTTCAATAATATCATCATATTTATAATATCGCTTAAAGGTAGCATTATATCTATCAATAGGATCATCGTTATCAATTAAAGCAATAACCAATGTTCCATTGTCAAAGAAGCCTTTCCGTTGTACTAAAAGAATATCTCCATTATCATATAATTTATTCATTGAGTCACCTTTTACACGTAGTAAAAAGTATTCACAATTAGGACTAAGTCTATCAGATGGAATGCTGTAATAGTCATCTACAATTTCTATGGCTTCACGTGGGTTACCAGCAGCAACTTCCCCCAATAAAGGAAGTTTAGTATATTCGTCACTATCGTTAAAGTTATAGCTTAAATAATTATCGTAGTCAAAGTAATCATCTGAAGAATCTTCAGGTTCTATAGTATCTTTTTCTAAAGTTGCTAAATGTTCATTGGAGCTGTTAGATAAAGAATCAGCAATATTTGTAATGTTTTCTAAAGAATCAATGTTATTGTTTTCAAGAATCTTCAATAATTTAGAAGATACTTCTAAAAACATATCTTCAGATTGTGTAGACCTATTTATAGCACGCTTTAATTCGTTGTATATTAAATCATTACGTTTTTTAGACATTGTTAATTCTTCAAAAGTTCGCCTGTTTTTTAAAATTAAATCTTGTAATGTAATTAAATCTTCTTTTTGTGTAGATTTAGGTATACTTTTTTTTATCTTCTTTTTAGGAACATAGTTGATATGCTCATCAGTTATATGTAATTTTGGAGAAGAAAGTTCAAATAATTCATCAATAGAAAAATTTAAATTTTTAGCAGCTTTATATAAGACTATTACAGATGGGTCTGTAGTTCCTTTTTCATAAGCTACTATAGTTGATTTAGTTACATCTAAAATTTTAGCAAGTTCTTTTTGAGTTAGGTTATTTTTTTTTCTATAATCTTTAAGTAATTTAGCAAAAGGTCTTTCTATCATGTAAATACCCTCCTAGGCTTTATAAGGGTATTTTACTTCTTAAAAAATATAAGTAAATAACAATAAAGCAAAAACATAAAAATGTATTTTTTATTAAAAGAATAAAATATTGACCTAAAACAAAGATTAATATATAATATGATTATAAAAATAGAAAAGTTTAGGTTTATAGGAAAAAAGTGAAAAAAACACTAAAATCCAAAACTTTCCAAAATGACCCTTTTGGTTCAATTTAAAGGGTCTTGGTATAAGTCGCCCTTTTGAAGGAAGGTGAATAGATGGTCAATATAACTGATAATCAAGTTTGGGACTTGTATATTGCTGGATATATGGTAAAAGAAATTGCTAATCGACTTTCTTGTAGCGAAAGTACAATTAAAAGAAAGATAAGGAATATTAAGAAATCAAAAAGTAAAATAGAATTAGAAAAAACTAAAATATTTAAAAGTGATGATTTTGATAATGAAGAAAATAATATTCCGATTAAAACTAAAAGAATATGTAATAAAAATGAAATAATAAAGATGTATTTGAATGGGTATAAAGTTAAAGAAATATCTACTGAAAAGAATTTTGATTATTATGATGTGAAAAATATTATAAGAAACTTTAGAAGGCAAGTAGGGTATGAAGTTTTTAAAGAAAGATATGAAAAAGTTCATAACTATAATAGAGAAAGTTTAAGAAAAAGGAAAAAGGAAGAAGAATATAAAAAGGAAATATTGAAAACTACAGGAATGGACATAAGAAATATAATAGGAACTGAAGCGTTGCTAAAAGTTACTAAGAGCCAATACAAAACAACACTCAAAGCGTATGTATTAACAATAGATGGGAGAAAAACAGCAACTTGGGATTTGCCTAGATATGTAAGTAAAAAAGTATTAAATAAATAAACTTAGAAGTAATCTATAAGTATAGATCACTTCTTTTTTATATAAAAATTATATGAATTTAGGAGGAAGATAAAATGAAAAGTCAATATGTTATGAAAAAGTATAATTTAGATGGATTAAATCAAGATCAAATGAAGGTTATTGAGGATTACAACAAGAAAAATACTGGTTATATAGTAGGACTTGTAGCATTAGCTGGAGCATCCTACCTTCTTAGTAATAATAATTATGCCATGTATATTGTATATATAGGAGCAGCAGTATTAGGTGGATTAGCCTTAAAAGATAGACTTTCATTAAAGAAAAAATTACTTAAATTAGATGATAATAAATAAAAAATATTAATTTGGTCATTGTAAGTTTTTATAAAAGGTGTCCCCCAGAGACATCTTTTTTATTTAGCAAGGAGGAAGTAGATAAATGGGTTTATTTAAAAATAAAATAAATAATTATAGTGAGCTATCAACAGAATTAAAAGAATCAAATGTTAATTTTGATAAAATTTATGATGATTGTGTAGAACACTTTACTACTGTAAAAGCTGGAGATTTAAATAAGTGGAAAAGAAAGATAAAGTCAACTGAAGAGTTTAGAAAATCAGTAAAAAGGTTTTTTACTGGAAAAGGTTTGAATGATAAAGAAGCAGAAGAATTAACGGATAGATTTATAAAATCTACAGAAGGATATCAGATTTTAGAAGAACTTATAAATGATGAAAGTATATCTGATATAAAGGTATTATCTTTTGATAACATAAGAGTAAAGAGAAATGGTAAAAGAGAATCTACAAACATTAAATTTAAAGATAATGATGAATATAAAAAGTTTATAAAGGTAGTTGCAGCAACTAATGAAATAAATTTATCTCGTATAAATGCTATGCAAACTTTTCTTGATAAAGATAGTAATGATAAATTTAGATTGAGATTTAATATAAGTACAGAGTATATAAATTCTAATGATTTACCATTGCTTCAAATAAGAAAAATTCCTAAAAAGAAATATACAAAAGAACAGTTAATAGAACTTGGATTATTTACTAATGAACAAAATGATTATCTAATAAAGAAGCTTGAAGAAGGAAATTTAATACTGTTCACTGGTAAAGGAGCAAGTGGAAAGACAACAATGATAAATTATTTAATAGATCAAATTTCTCATCAAAAGTCTGGGTTAGCTATACAAGAAAATGATGAATTATTTTCCGATACTCATCCAGAGATGATATTTCAACATGTTGTAACGAATAAAGGTGAAGGAAAGATACAGTATTTATTAAAAGATTTAGCCGTTAATGGATTACTGATAGACCTAGATTGGTTTATAATAGGTGAAATTAAAGGTGGAGAAGCTATGTATTTAATGGTAGCTGCAAATACTGGACATCAATGTATGGCAAGTGTTCATGGTAACAGTGCTATTGAAGCTATGGATAAATTGATTGATTATATGACTTGGGAAAGTAGATATAGTAAGGAAGAGCTATGTAGTATGTTTAAACATATGAATATAACAATAGGCTACTGTAAGGACTTTAAATTAGCAGAAATAACAAATATAAAAGGTTATGATGAAGAAAAGAAAGAGTTCAAATACCATAAAGTTTTTGATGGAACTACTAGAGTTGGATAGTCAGTATAGAGATAAAGATTATTACTATAGAATTTGAAAAGGTGTCCCCAGGGGACACTTTTTTATACATAAAATTATAAAGGAGATAATTTTATGAAAAGAATTGAAAAAGCATTACTAAATGTTTATGAATATAATCCTAAAATATGGGTACATTGTAGTAAATGTAACCAAGATTTCAAAAATGAAGATAGTATTAAAGTCGTAATGTATTTGAGACAAAATATATCAGTACATTGTTTTTGCAATGAGTGCAAAAATACTTATTTAGATGAATTAAAACATAATTTTAAATGTAATTTTAAGGTTATAAAATTTCCGATAGCTCTTTTCCCTATAATAATGTTAATTGGTATTATTTTTATGATAGTCATTTGGGGGAGTATATTCTTAGGCTAAATTTGGAAGGGAGATTAGTTATGTATTATGATGTTTTAGTTTACTTAGTTATATTAATTATTATAGTGAACTTAGTTTATAGAACAATTAAAACGAAATCTTTAAATATAAATCCCAAATTAATTATAGGAGGTATAGTTATTTTGTTAGGTACTTTATTAGTATTAAAGATACCATCTACTTTACCATTAAGTATAGCAAATGATCGCAATAAGTATCTACAGATTAAGAGTGCTATATGTGATACAGGAACAATATATAGTTTGGAAGATATAGATAAATATGAAAAAGAGGCATTTGAGTATGCTTTAGAAGCTAATAATGTGGATTATGATTATATAGATGTTAATAAAACAGTTGATGGTAAATTGTGTACAGTAGATGTTGAATATAGATATGATAATAAACATTTATTGTTAAAAGAGAAAGTAATTTATAAATATAGTTGCTCTTATAAAATAGTAGATGAATCAAGATTAGAATATATCACATCTGATTCTGAAATAAATAGCGTTACTTTTGGGTTATTTGATGGACTATATTTTTAGAGTGATGGAACTATAGATTGATTAGAAGGATGTGATAGTAATTGAATATTATAAAAGAATTTAATAGTTTTTTTGATTACATATATTCATATAGATTACTGATAGTATTAACTTTAGTTTTAGTAGTGTCACTTCTATTGTTAATAGTTCAAACTTGTTTAAGATTAGAAACAGATTTTAAAGAAATAGTAATGCTTATTATTTTGATTATATTCTTAATAGAAAGTATACTAATAAACAAATTATTAATTAATAATACAATACAAATTAGTGATATTATATTTTTATTATTACAGTATATAATTTCGGTGATAGTAATTGAAGGTATTAGGTTCTTAGAATTTTTTATAAGTAAAAGGTGTATAAAACATATATATAAGGTTAAGGATGGAATGTATTCTTATGGGTTATTTCATATAGAAATTGAAGCTACTTCGGATAATAGATATATAACAAAAGATATAAAAACTATTGTATTGCATTGTAAAAATGGAGAAGCTGAATGTAAGTTAATAAGTAAGGAAGAATTTAAAAATATAGAGTATGGTGAAAAAATTAATTTTAAAATAATATCAAAAGTAAAGTATTCTTTTTTTGACTAATCAATGTTAAATGATTAAAAGGTGTCCCAGGGGGACATCTTTTTTTATCTTAAATTGAATTAAGAAAGCAGACGAGTGAAGTGGCGTCGCAAATAAAGACTTCAAAATCTAGTAGGGGCTACTCGATAGCTCCTACAATATAGAAAGGAGATGTAAACATGAAAAAGAAAGCAGATTATGAAGTGCAATTAATGGCTTTAGAAAAAGAATTTAAAAGAGTTGGGTATACCGACAAAGTTATAGAGGAAATTAAGCATATAGACGGAGCAACGGAAGTAGAGGAATTTATAGCAAATTTAGAAGAAGAATTAAGCAGTTGGAGCGATTAGGTTCATGATTCTAAAATATTATAAAGTAGAAGTTAAATGTTATTTAGGAATGAAAAAAAGATAAGTACCAAGGGGGGAACTTATCTTTTTTGATGTTGTTTTCTTAAATATGAAAGTAAATATTGAATAATAACTTTTAGGCACAACGTTATTATTCATTTGATAATTTTATTATAAAAAAATGATTTTATGAAAAAAAGGTGCTAAATTTAATAAAATGGTGTGACATTTTAAAAACTAAAAGATGTCCCCAGGGGACACTTTTTACTGTAAGAAAGTATCTATGAGAAACATTAATTATGTTTTTGATAGATACTTTTTTGTATCTATATATGAAAAAAGGAGGGGATGGGAAAAACAATGTCAGTAGTTTCTTTGTTTAAGTTTATATTGTTTTTTGCATTAGTAAAAATGTTCTATAGCCTATTAGATTATATTAAGAAAAATAGGGCTATAGAAAAATCGGTCTATAGAATTTATTCTACGGCTGATGAAAGATACGAAAAAAGAAAAGAGCAAAAAGAGAAAATCTATTTTGAAGAAGGGAATGTAGAAAATACATCCTTTTTTTATAGGTTGGATTTGCTAATTGAAAGGAGTGAAATTAGAAAAAAGATTCCGTTTTTATCAACAGAAATATACTTATTATTTCTAGGAATAATATCAGCAATTGCTTTTGTTATAGGAAATTTAATTTTTGGATTAATAGGAGCAGTTTTAGGTATTACATTATCAATCTTAATAATTCATAGTTCTTTATATATACTGGCTAGATTAAATTATGAACGAGTTGATAATGAGATAACTAAGTTTGTAAATTTAGTTGAAAGTTATTCAGTAAGTAGTAATGATATTTTATCTGTTATGGGAAATGTATATCCTTATTTAAATGATCCTTTAAGAACATATATAGAAACTTTCTATAATGAGGTAAGTACAACTGGTGATTATGACAGAGCATTTATGAACTTAAAGAATAAAGCAGAAAGTGAAAGATTAAAAAGAGTAATTGAGAATTTAGAATTAGCTTCACAAAATGAAGCTAACTACAATGAAATTATTGATGATGAGAGAAACTCTTTAAAGGCTTATTCAAATGCTAAGGAAAAAAGAAAAGAACTAATAGCAGGTGGAAGAAATGATATTATTGCATGTCTTATAATGGGATTTGCAACAATATACATGCTTAGTAGTTTTACAACTGGATTAATTGGTGCTTTATTAAATGACATTATAGGAAATTTAATTCTAGTATATTGGATTATTACATTAGGGTATATAGTTTGGAAGTTTATATCCTTTGATAAAGGAGATAGGGTATGATTTATGATAGTGTTCAGATAATTAAGTTAATCTTATTAGGTATAGCTTGTATTTCATTATTTCTATTTGTACTAAATAGCAAAAATATAAACTTAGTATCATTAACAAATAAAACTATAGATAAAGGATTAAAAAGAAATTCTAAAGGATATTTTAGCTATGAAAGGTTAGATAGATATTTAAGAAAAATGGGGAAGGAAGAAACCCCTACAAAGTTTATTTTACTTAAGATAGGATTCTCGTTATTATTTATTATTTTAAGTTTAAGAGAGCAGAGTATGGGAATTACTATTGTATTGGCTTGTATAGGATTCATATTACCAGATTACTTAGTTAAAAGAAGTAATAGAAGGGATAATGAAGATATGATGCCTGATATAAAAGTTATATATGACACATTAAGGATTCAAACTAAAGCTGGAGTTTTTATAAATGAAGCTTTAGGGCAATGTTATTTAAAAGTAAGAAATGAAAGATTAAAAGAAGCTCTTTTAATACTTAATGGTAAATTAATTAGAGATAAAGATATAGAACTAGCAATACAGGATTTCAATGATAAATTTGATAATCCTCATATAGATTCTTTATGTGCAATAATCAAGTCTGGACTTGAAAGTGGTAAAACACTACAAATACTTGAAGATGTTACAGAACAATTAGAAGATATATCAGAAGCTGGTTTTAGAAAAGAAGAAAATGAAATAGAAAGACAGGTAACATATCTTCAACTTATGGTTTATGTTGGAGTAATTGCAACTTCATTTTTTATTTTCTATTTAGAATTAATAAATAGCGTTTCAAAATTTTAGTGTAGAAAAGGTGTCCCCTGGGGACATCTTTTTAATTTATAAAAATTAAAGAATAAAGGATTGGGAGGAATTGAAAATGACAAGAGTATTAAAAAACATGAACTATGGAGGATCAATTTTATTAGGAGGATTAAAGAATAAAGCAAAAGATATAGTTGCTTTTAAGAAGGATGGGGCAAAAGGAATATTAGAGGAAAATGGAATGTTAATAGTAGGAGTAGTATTACTATTTATCTTTAGAGATGCAGCTACTGTATTGATCCAAACGCTAACTACATTTGCTGGAGAAAAAGTAAAAGCTTTATTCCAAGGAATATAGTTTTAAATGTGTCCCCCAGGGACACATTTTTGAGCTTATAAATATATTAAGAATCCATTAAAACAAATTCTTGAGAAAGGAGTGTTTTATGAAACTAAAAAAGAAAGAAGGAAAAGTAGATAAATACGCTATATTAGTAATAAGTCTTGTATCTGTATTTATTATAGTTATTGTTTCTATATATGCTTTTTCCGATATGGAGAAGAAAAGCAAGATAGATAGGGTAGGACGAAATTATATTATGTTAATGGAATCTAAGGGTTATCTATCAAGTACAGATGAGCAAGAAATGATAAAAGACTTAAAAAAAATTGGCGTAACTAATATTTCAACTGTTGGAACAACCAAAGCTAAAGTTGGTTATGGTAAAGATATAAAATTAAAGGTTTCAGGAAAGGTAGCTACAAACACTTTTAATATAAAAGGAATATTTGAAGTAGATAAAAAAGATAGTATGGTTGATGTTTATATAGATGAATCATCAATATCTAAAGATTAGAAGGTGTTTATATGAAGTTAAAGAAAAAAGATGGTATATCCTTGAATTTTATATTAATACCAGCTATATCTATTGCTATAATCTTCTGTCTTTTTATGATTAAATCTAAGCAAATTGAAATAGTTAATGATTTTATAGATGATGGATTAGTAATGTCTAATTTAGCAGCAGCAACAGTTGATTTAAATGAGTATGGACAAAGTAATACAATAGTAAATAATGATTTTAATAAATCATTTGATCAATATAAAAAAGCTTTAAAGAATAATTTAAGGCTTGATAATAACTTTGTACCTCAAACATCTAACCTAATAGACGGAGGTATAACAATCGAGATATTTACCATTTACAATGTAAATGGAAATGACATTCATATGATCAAAAGGCAACGTAATGGGAATATAATAAAGCAGGTATATCCAAATGCCGTAGGAACAATGAAAACTCCAGATGGTGTAAAAATAGAAACGACAACTGTTTACAGTAAAATAGGCATGAATGTAAAAGGATTTATGAATGGTACAACATATGTCTATAAAGATAAAACAGTAGATATAACTGATAAGGAATAGAATAAAGATTGAAAATTAAATAACAGATTATTAAAAG
>OKWZ01000119.1_pt1 | contig 47921 bp, 54 predicted proteins | sample 1607111 | NCBI WGS metagenome assembly OKWZ01 (sample SAMN07501042, study PRJEB24779) | human gut metagenome | reverse complement strand
ACAAACACTCAATGAACCTAGCAAAGCTTTAATTAATCGCTTTAGTGAAGAAAGTGAAAAAGTATCTATTCGTATTAGTGAAATTAATACGCTACTTGAAAACCAGTACAATCAAGCTAAAGAATTATCAACTAATTTTTCTATAGTTTTAGAAAAACCAACACAAGATTTATATGATTCATTAGAAAAAGAAATTATTCATCAAATAAATAATTGCATTATTAATGAATCAGGTATCCAATTACAAGTGGAAGAAATTAAAAATAAATCAATTGAATCCATAGAAAATTCCAATCAAGCAGTTAAGGATACAGCTAATAATTTAATTGATGCTCTAACAACTAGATATAATCAACAAAAAGAAATTATTGAAAAAGCTAATAATTTCTTTGATAAAAAAGGATTGATTCAAAATATTACTATTATAGCTGTATTTGTAAATTTATTACTTCTATTCTTTATCTTTATTACCCTATTATTAAGAGGTTAATTATGGATATTCAAAAACTATTAGAAGAAAATCATTTTAATTTATCCTCTTCCGAATTACAAATTTATAAAGATATATATGATATTTGTATGCCCTGTATTGAACGTGATATTACCATGATTATGTATTGCGGGGATCGAATAAGAGATAATTATTCTATTGCAGTATATGTGTTATCTCGTAACCCATATTTATTATGGTGTTTTTCTATTCGCATACAAACTCATATCTTTATTATTCAAATCATACTTCAATCATTACAATCTAATAATAAACTTACGTTAACTATTAAACGTGCTGCTAAAATGGCTAAAAATGAAGGAATTCGTAGAAAAGCACTCTGTCATTCTTTATAGACTAATTATTTCCTGTCGTTATATTTTATAAGCGAGGTTTTATTACCTCGCTTATTATTTTATATATAAAAATATTTATATATAAAACATTTTGACATCTAATTTTTTTAATGTTAAAATGTATGTAATGAATATAAACCACTTTAGGTACATAATTAAGGAGTTGTTATTATGAAAATTATCGCCGTCGCAAGCACAAAAGGTGGGGTTGGAAAATCAACTATTGCTATCAATCTAGCTACTACACTTAATCAATTAAATTACCAAGTTATTTTAGCAGATGCTGATGCTCAACAATCATCATTCTTATTTGCGGAAGATCGTAAAGAAAATGGCTTGCCTATTATGAATGCTGTTTATATTGAATCCCCTGAAGAATTAGATGATGTAATTATCCATAGTTCATCTGATTATTTAATTATTGATTGTGGAGGTCGGGATACTGTAATGTTCCGTACTGCATTAATCAAAGCTGATATCATTGTAATTCCTGTAACAAGTGGCCAGTTTGATTTTTGGGGTACTACTGATACTCTTGATTTAATACAAGAGGCAAATACATTTAGAGTAGATTCTAAACAAAAAGAACCTTATGTATTATGTGTACTCAATCAAGCTCGTACATTTACAAAAACACATCAAGAAATCAAAGAAGGATTAAATGAGATTGTCAATGAATATAAGGTAACTTGTGCGCATACAGTATTAGGACAACGTGAGGACTATCGAAGAGCTACGCTTGAAAATCAAGGTGTTACTGAATTTAAACGTTCTAGTAAAGCTGCTCATGAAATGTTATCTTTTGTTAAAGAAATTGAAGCGATCTAATTATTATAGAAGGAGAATCTAAGAATGGCACTTTCAAAAAAACCTACAAAAAAAAATATAGATACTTTTATTAATGCAGGTGGTACAGCTCCTAAGAAGGAAAAAGAACCTGAAGCTTTTGAACGTTTAGAACTACGTGTTCCACCAGAAGTAAAAGCAGGAATTAAAGTATTTGCTGCATTACAAGGTGAAAAAATGATTGATATAGTTACAGAAGTATTTTTAAAAGGTTGTGAATCCTATCAACATAAAGATGGGTTTCCAAAAATCAAATAAATTTTATTCAACAAAAAGCCCTATTGTTCAATAGGGCTTTTTGTTTATCTAAAATATAAAACAATAAATATATAAATATTTTTATTGTTTTATATTTTTATATATAGTACAATAAAGATATAAGCAATGATATTTATAGTATAATTATTTTGAATGGGGGGTATATTATGATTGATTGGATTTTAAATACTTTATGGAACATAAAATGGATATTATTATTATTATTTATATTCAATGAATTCAGTCGAGTATTAATTACATATAATAAAATTCAAACGTTTACACAAAAAATAGAAGAAGCACGATCTAATATCTCAATTGTTCTTAATCAAAAATTAGAAATCATTAATCAATTCTCAACTGTTGTTAGCCAGTATGACGAACATGAAAAGGGAATTCAACTAAAAATATCTAATGATTACACAAAAACTACTAAGGATGCAGCTAATGCATTATCTTATATTTATGGTGTGGCCATGGCATATCCTGAACTTAGATCAGATAGTAATTATAATATCTTTCTTGAAAATATTAGTAATAATGAACGTTCTCTAACGGAACGCAGAGAAATGTATAATAAGTTCGTTAAAGATTACAATACCTATATTACTCAAATTCCAACTTGTATACTTGCTAAACTATTTGGTTACAATCGAGAAAATTATTTTAATATCAATTAATCCATTCCAAATATTTGCTATAATAAAATTAGGATGAACGAATGAATATAAGCCCAAGAGGCAATAAAAAAGAAGTACATCCATATTTTGATGTACTTCTTTTTTTATAGAGAAAATTGATTTTGTTTTATATTGAATAAATTTATTATTCTCATGTTCATTCGCTTAAATAATAAAAATATTTATATATTTATTTTTATATATGAGGTGGTAAGTATGAACATTACTAATTTAAGTTTTTTCAAAGCTCGTATCAATGATATCGAATTTAATAATGAACAGGACTTTAATTCCGTATCTTTTTTACTTGAAAGTATTGAAGAACGTTTTAATATCTCAATTACAGATCCTGAATTCACAAAAGATGTTAAAAACTTTGTTGAGCTTGCTTCTATTAAAGTTGATGATTTTTCTTATAGTGAATTAGAAAATGCTACTGCTACATCCATTATGAATGCAAATACATTATCTGATATACAGTTTTTGGCCAATTATTATGATGATGGTAATTATAAATGGAATAGTCATATCAATGATAAATTAAAAGAGGATAGAGGCTATCCATACATTATCGATGCTATCGCTAGACAGAAATTCAATGAAATTGAAACGAACAATTCCATCACCACATTTTTGTCTACACCTTTAAATAAAGATTTATCCATGCAAGATAAAGATACCTTATATGATAATGTCAATGAATATTTTACTAATAATTTTATTGATGAAGAATTAGATGATGATGATTTTGAGTTTTTATATCCTAAAGATAGAGATTATGATACCTCTCTTGATCAAATAATTCCATCTGTTTATGACAAAAAAACAACCGTTGGATTAGGTGTTTGGGAGTCTTGTGAAGAATTATACAACGAAGATAAAGAAGTTATTCATAAAGCTTTTATAAGTCGTGGTGAAAGTCTTTATGATGATAAGGTATGTGAAACTGATCCAATAATTAATAAACGATATATTCCTCTTAAACAAGAATCTCCATCTTATCAGAAATTCATTAATGAACTGGATACATATATTGGAACTAATGATAAAGGTTATTATGTTGATCTTAATACTGGTTCAATTAATGACAGTCATTTATCTTTTATAAATAATGATATTATTAGTGATTCTAGCATAGATGGGTATCCTGGTAATGAAGCACTTTACAATTATTTACCAGTCGCTATTGCTAAAGGTATGGCCACTAATCAAATTGCATCAACTAAAGAGCTTCTTACTCAATTACCTGATATTATAGGTGAAACTCAATATAACGAATTTAAGAAGGAATTAGAGTATATTCGCTCTGAATATACTAACCAAATTGAATACACTATCAATGACAAAGGTATTGTCACAGGAATTACACCATATCAAGGTATTTATAATGATATAAATAATCCTGGTAAAACGGTAATTACTGATTTAGATCTTAAATATAAAGATAAAATCAATTTTTATCATGTATTAAATGGTAGAGAAGAAAGACCTATTGCAGCAATTATTAAAAATGGAGTATCAAGTCAAGATTTTGAGGGTGAACATTTACTACCTGAAAATTTGCGAAAAGATGATAGTAAATTCATTGATATGACAAAAAAATATGAAACATTGTTAACTGATGAAGAAAAAAATATCTTTGAACACAAATATAGAAGTGTGGTAGATACTTTAACAAATGCTAATGGAGGACTTAACTTCTCTAAATTTGATAAAGAAACTCAGTCTATGATGGAATCTTATGTTCGTTTAGATAAAGCAGGGCACCTTCCGCAATCATTTAAAATACTAGATATGGAAGATGTAATTCAATATAACATGGAAGTGAAATTAGAAGGTTTATTAAATCAACGTTCTGAACAAGAAATTTCGAAAAATAATCAACTAACTGCATCTAAAGAAATTCCTAAAATTTCATTCTCTAAACCAAACGAAAATGGAGGGTTGGAACGGTGAATACAAATGTAATAGAAAAATTTAATGGAGAAATTAATAGTGTGAAAATAAATAATTCTAATATATTTTCATCCATAGAATATATTTTAGACAATATGGAATATAATTTTGACATCTCTATCAATGATATAAAATTTACAACTGATTTAGTTAATTCTGTTACTTGTATGGTAGAGGATTATAGTTTACCAATTGAAGAAGTTGAAGATGGTTTTGATTACGCTATTCATCGTGCAAATGGAAGTATTGTTAATTTAAAATTTGATGATATTTATGTATTTGAAAATGTTCCTAGCTTAGAATTAATCGCACAAAATATAGAAAATAATAAATATATTTTAGAAAAAAGTAATATGCCAAAAATTTCTTTCTCTAAATCAAAAGAAAAATCTAGATTAGAACGTTAAATATTGTAATAACAAAAAGAGGACGATAGCAAAAATAATATAGTAAAAAACAATGGCAAGCATTACATAAAGAATTAGAAGATAGAAATATTACTGAATATGAACTTTTACAAGAATTGAAGGCGGAATTAAGATGCTAAAAAGAGATGAAAATAAGTTTTGTTGGTATAGTAACGGAAAGGTTGGTTTACCCAAAGATAGTATTGAAGAAGCTATACAAGACTATCTTGAAGAGGCTAAAGAAAATGGTTATAGTTTAGATAGTGTAGGAATAGTTAATCCACTTTTTTTAATTCATGAATTATCTGCTAAACAAGCTATTTTTGATGTAATCAGCTTTAGTTTGCCACAATTTATGTATGACATTTCATCAGATTATATAGCACAAGATCAGTTATGCATTATAAAAGAGGTACATATTGAAGAGTTAGGTAAAGAGTTATCTAGAGTATATAATGATTGGGAAAAACGTCATGGATATGATAAACAATCATATATAGTATTTACTGATGAAGCAGAAACATACTACATTTCAGACTATATAAAATAATTAGTTGGATATATTTTAAGAGGTACTAGCTGTGTTAGTAAAAGATAAAAATAGATTTTGTTATATTATCAATGATATTTCAAGCGATCCAAAGAACAGTATTAAAGAGGTTATACAAGACTATCTTAATGAGGCTAAAAAAGAAAATTATAGTTTAGAAATGGTGAAAATAGCTAGTCCTTATATATTTGTTCCTGAACTAAGTGGGGAAGATATTATTGATAATTTGATATATCATTTCCCTAATATAATGTTTAATGCTTATGATAAATGTATAACAAGACGCTATATACCGCATATGGATCCTAAACATATTGAAGAATTAAGTAAAGAGTTGTCAAAAGTATATTATGATTGGGAAAAACGCCATGGATATGACAATAAATCATATATAGTATTTACTGATGAAGCAGAAACATACTACATTTCAGACTATATAAAATAATTAGTTTTATCTATAGATGAAAACTACATTTGGTAATTGAAAGAAGGCTTAATTATGAATCATGGATTATATTTATCTTTACTACCTATCGGTATGTTATTTGCATTACTAATGTTTGTATTTGTTTTTATTGCTGATATATGGGGGAAATTATTCATTGCAGCAATAGGACTATTCACTACTATTTGTTTCTTTATTATTAAATCAGAACCTATGCATAATTTTATTTTATACTTAGATCATTCAGGGATTACCAATAGTATATATTGGATAATATATGCATTAAGTTTACCAATTCTTATATTAGTAACTATACCAATAAGAAATGCTACAATAGGAAAATCATTAATATTTAAGTTATGTACAATAGCTTTACTTATGATTATTTTTACTATTCTTGCATTACCTGTTTTAGCTAATTTTGCTTATAAAATGTACCATCTGTAATTAGTTGGAGATTTAATTATGTTTATACGCGCTCACTTGATTCAAATTCTATTTTTCTTTGTTATATTGTTTATTATGTTAATTAAAATGTATTCTATTGCTGATTTATTGGGGCGAGTATTGATTGTTGGATCAATATTATTTTCTTTTATATCGTACTTTATTGTTAAATCAGCGATTATGCACACTTTTATAGAGCATTTAAATGATACAGGAGTAACAGATAGTATATATTGGACAGTACTTATATTAATCATACCGATACTAACAACTTTAATAAGACCGTTAATCAATATATTAGATAATAAATCCCCATTAGTTCAATTTCTAGCATTATTTTCGTTTATAGTCTTTATCCTGTTTATCCTTCTAATTTATATGGCAAATATAGCTTATAATATATTTGGAATTTAATTGTTAATCATTAATACTAATAGCACATCTTAGTATTTAAGATGTGCTATATTTCTATATAAAAAGATAAAAATATAGAGATAGAAAAAGATACCTATTCTATTAAGGAATTTATTATGGAAAAGAATATATTTAAAGAAGCTCGGCTTGCAGCATGTCTTACTAGGGCGGCTATGTCAGAATTAATGGAAATTCCAATAACTTACTAATTAACATAAAGTATAAAAATAGGAGTTCTTATAATCTTATAAGGAATCCTATTTTTATGAATTAAATGTATCAAAAAGTATTACATTTGATATATTAGTTATTTATGCTGCTTTTTGTATCAAAAAGTTGTATAATATATATATGAAACATTTCATATTATAATTATATATTTTGATACATTTTGATATATATAGGATATATTTATTTGAGTACAAAAGAATAGAGTATAGCACGTCAAAAAGGAGAACTTAATATGGAATTAAAAACTCTAAGAAATTCACTTCAAGAAGATATTAATTCTTTTGAATTAGCCCTTAAAACAGGTAAAGATTTAGATATTTGGATTGAAGAATTACAATCTAGTTTAAAAGCCAATTATTATGGCCATGTTATTGATGAGAATACTTTTAATATTTTATGGAATAAATATTTTGGAGGAAATTAATAATGGACTTTACAAATAATCCTATTGATAAATCTAAAGTATATGGTGGTAAAAATGGTAATAAAATCGCTATATTAATTAATAACGAACCATATATGTTGAAATTTCCGCCTATTAATAATATAAAAGGACATGAAATATCCTATAAGAATGATTGTATTAGTGAATATATATCGTGTCATATTTATAATGCACTAAATATTCCCGCCCAAGATACTCTTCTCGGTACATTTTCTATGAGTAATGGAACTCAAAAAATTGTTGTTGCTTGTAAGGATATAACTGAGCCTAATAAAAAGCTTGTAGACTTTGCTTCTCTAAAAAATACTATTATTGATAGTGAACATAATGGATATGGTACAGATTTAGAAGATATATTAAACACCATTAGAGAACAAACTAGAATAGATTCTAGTTTACTAGAAGAAAGATTTTGGGATATGTTTGTGGTTGATACTCTTACAGGAAACTTTGATAGACATAATGGTAATTGGGGATTCTTAATAGATAATAACAGTAAAGAATGGTCATTGGCCCCTGTGTATGATTGTGGTTCCACATTATTATCAGCCTCTTCTGATAAACAAAAACAACTTTGCTTAGATAATCAGCAAGAAATGTTAAAAAGAATATATGAATATCCAACGTCAGCTATTTATTATAATGATGCTAAAATCAATATGTATAGATTTCTACAGGAATATGATAATCCTGTATTAGCTAAATCATTAAAAAAGATTGTCCCTTTAGTAAACAGTGAACTAATTAATCCAATCATTGATAAAACTCCATATATTAGTGATATTAGTAAAACATTTTATAAAGAATTTTTACAAAAACGTCATGAATTAATCTTAGTACCTGCACTAAGTCGGATTAAAAAAAATGAATTATTAAATACTGTTGCTCCATTAAAAATTTCATTGTCTAAACCAAAAGAGAGAGGAGGATTAGAACGATGAAATTAGGCTATATTCGAGTGAGTACAAAAGAACAGAGTATAGCACGTCAAAAAGAAGAATTATTAAAACATGGAGTAGAAGAACGATTTTTATTTATAGATAAAACATCAGGTAAATCTTTCAATCGTGAACAGTATCAAATTCTAAAGTTAGCTTTACGTCAAGGTGATGAACTATATGTACATGAACTAGATCGATTAGGAAGAAATAAAAAAGCAATTTCTGAAGAACTACAATATTTTAAAGAACATAATATTATTGTACGTATTTTAGATGTGCCAACTACAATGATTGATTACTCTACTTTTACTGATTCGATTGCTAAATCTATGCTTGAAATGATTAACAATCTTCTCATTGAAGTATTGTCTACTCTTGCAGAACAAGAACTAGCTAAATTACACAAAAGACAGTCTGAAGGTATTCTTGCTGCTCATATAAAAGGTGTTAAATTCGGACGTCCTTGTATTCCATTTCCTGAATCTTTTTCTATCATCTATGATGGATGGAAAAATAAAGCATATACTGCTGTTGAAGCTAGAAGAAAATTAGGCATTACTCATTCAACATTTTATCGCATGGTAAAAAAATATGAATCATCATTAGAAAATATTAAAACAATAAAACAATAAATTATTTTATCGTTTTATTGTTTTAACAAGAAGAAATATATTGATTGATTGGGAGTACCAATTTGACTATGGAGCAATTAGAATTATGTGGCTATTGTGGTCACAAACCAACAATTTCTGTATACTTTAGTTTACGAGATCAAACCATTTCATATCATATTGAATGTCCTTATTGTCATCATGATGAAGTAGTATCATCTTTGAAATATGAGGCCATCAAAAAATGGAACTATTTATTTCCTAGCCTTTTTCATTTGAATGATTAGTGTATTTATAATAGAATAGAAAGTGTTCGTAGCACCGTACACGAAGCTACGCAAAGATTGTGTACAATTACCAAGTTGCGTGAGGTGTATTATGAATATCGGTTTCTATTTTATAAAATCTAATTTTTTTAAACTTGTTAACTCTGGATTAGAATGGATGGATTCTAAGACTAACAAGCATATGTATTTTGTATTACCATTTAAAAATGAATTATGGGCGATTCCGCTATCTAGCCAATATGATAAGTATAAGAATTGGTATAATGAGGCAAAACAAGTTAATAAAAAAAATAGATTTCTTGTGTTTGTTAACGTGATGAATAGAGATGGGGTTCTTCTAATTCAAAACGCTTTTCCTATCAATGAACACTTTATTGATAGAGAAGCTTTTGATCATCATAATAAACACTTAACTCTACCTTTAGACCTCATTCAGTTCGTGGAAAAACGGCTAAAACTAATGAATACGTATGAAGAGAAAGGCATATTAAGCTTTCATGCAGATTTAAGCTTAATCCGTAATATTTTACATAAAGATAGCGGTAAACTATAAGTTTACCGCTATCTTTTGATTATAAGCCCTAGAGGCAGGAAGGTTTAATTATGAGTTATATCAACTTTAATGATATTCAGTTGACAGAAGTGTGTAACCGATTAGGTTTACCTATTATTAAACATGGATATGGTGGAAATTATAAAGTTAAAAATTATGGTGGATTGATTATTAAAGATTCCTATTTCTATCAACATAGTACTGGAGAAAAAGGGGGCGTTATAAAATTTGTAATGTTAACAGAAGGCTGTTCATATCAAGCAGCTATTGAACTTGTTAAAGAGCTATTTAAGGATGACGTATCTCAAAATAGTACTGTTTTATCTACTCAATATTCTGTATATGAAAAAGAAGAAAAAAACAATATATTTATTCCACCTACCTGGAATAACGATCATAAAATTATTAATTACCTTGAATCCAGACGTATATCAAGGAATTTAATTAATCAAGAAATTAAGGCGAATCGAATAAAAGGGGTATCTATTAAGGGTCATCTTAATGTTGCCTTTTTATGTTATGACTTAACAGACCTTTCTCTTATTAAGGGGGCTATTGTTAGAGGTATAGAAGGCCCTTTTAAAGGGATTCTTATAAATTCTGATGGTGATTATGGATATTGTTTAGCCCCTAATCAACAATCAGTTAAATCCATTTATATTTTTGAGGCTCCAATAGATCTTTTATCCTATTTAACAATGTATCAACAAGATCCAAATATTGTTTATACTGCTATGGGTGGTGTTAAACCTAGAATAGTTGAAAAATTGATTGAACGATTTAATCCTAGCTCTATCACGTGCTGCACGGACAATGATATAGCAGGAGATAAATTCTATAATGAACTCAAACATTTATATCCTAATTTAAGAATACGACGTCAAACTTCTAAATCAAAAGATTGGAATGAAGATTTACAAAATCTATATTCCTGAAAAGTATGTGCATTAGATGCTATCTAATGCACTATTTTTTATAATTCTTGACCATGATGAGCCATTTCTTGAATATCTTCTGCGGTTAATTCTTTAGTCGCAACGAATCCACCCTCATTAGAAATTACTATATTATCTACTTTTCGTTCAATTTTATTAGCAATATTGCTTATAATTTTAGCTTTATTTAGACTTGTAGCATATGATTTTTGTTGAGGTCTTTCTTGATTTGCATTAGGTAATTTGTGTTTTTCGCCTATATTTTGTCGTGTTTTATTAATATTATCTTGATTATCTATACCATTGTTATTGATAATTATACTCTTGTCCTTTATACGGGCTATTACTGTATCGTTAGGTATAGTATTAAGGTATTGTAGGATTCTATCATACTTTTTAGCTTTAGCTTGTAATGGTTTTATTTTCCCATATAGCGGTTTAATCTTATTATTGATTTCTTGATTATGTTCAATGATAGCTTGTTTTTTTTGCTCTAATAAGTCTGAAGGAATCTTAGATTCTAATGTTGCTAAATCTGCTTTAGCTTTATTAAACTTTTCTCTACCATCTATACTTAACATACCTTCTTTTTCTTTCCAAAGAGAAGTTTCAATAATAGACTTTAATGCTTTAGCTTTTTTTGAGTACCCTTTTACGATTTGATTTTTGGCCCATGTTTCAATAGCTTGTTCAGGAACTTGGTCTTTACGTAATTCTTTAATTTCATTTTGTAGTTGCTTTGTAGCTTCAACATTTTGATATTTTAAATCACCGAAATAATCTTTTAAATTGACAGCATATACGACATTTTGATTATAAAATTCTTGATATAATTCTTCTTGTTGCTTTCTAATTTCTTTACTCATTTCATTATGGATTTTATTAATTTGATCTGGTTCTATATGTTGTTGTAAATTTTTTTCTTGATAATATTGAGCCGCAGGAATTCTACGTTGTGGTTCAACATTATCAAATTTTGCAGCTTCAGAAAAACGGCCTTCTTCAATAAGGGCTTTTTTTTGATCCTTAAAAGAACGATGGTCAACACGTTCTTCCATGTCAAAATCTTTATAGTATTTATTCGTTAAATCAGCAGCTCTTTCTCTTAATTTATAATACATTGCTTTTTTTCTAAAAGCTTCTTCTTTTTTGTATCCAACTGGAAATCCATCTGTTTCTGTATATCGTGTAAAGTGCCACTTTGGATCATCATAAGTACGGTCTTTTGTTAATTCTCTTTCATTGAACATAATATGAACATGAACATTATCATGTTCAGGGTCTGATGAATCTTTAGAATGAATAGCATAGCTATATGTAAATTTTTTTCCGAATGTTTCTTGGCAAAATTCTTGCACTAAAGATTCATTCGCCCACAATGGCAACTCTGATGGTAAAGCCCATGTAATTTCTCTATATGCATTTCCATTTGCTCGTTCATATAGAGAAGCTGCTTCCCAATAATGATGAGGGGTAGGGGCCCAATCTGGCATATTACCAGAACCATAAGCTAAAAGATCTTCACGATTTTTATATGCTCCATCTCGATCAATATAATCAAAGTGTGCGGCTGCATTCAACTTTGAACCATATTTAGTTTTAGGTTGTGATTTTATATTGAATGAGTAAGTTGCCATTTTGTATCCTAAAAAAATTTATTATTGCCGAAGGCTACTGAACGAAGTGAACCCTCCACTGGAAGTGGCCCATGGTGGTTTCTGTGGTTTTTGTAAGCAAAAAAACGAAGAGGTAATAGAAACCGCTAAATGGGCATTCTGTCTATTTTATTTTACTAAATTGTCTGATTTTCGTAAATAGAGTGGTGAATCAATTTTCAATAAATAGGTAAGACACAAAAAAAAGAGAAGCCCTGTGAGCTTCTCTTTTTGCTGTATTGATAAAACCAATACAATGGGATGATATACTTTTCTATTTTTTTCTAATGACGGTTCTAATAATTTGATTCTACTTTTCGTATATTAGTGATATATTCCTTTAATGCTTTTACACCTTCTTCTGAATAAGGAACTTTATGAGGAGTAAAATCTTCTTTGAAAAAATACACTATACGTTCATTTCCATTTCTTCCACCACCATCACTAAATAAATCAGTATTATTTTTAATAAGAGCTACTATCTGTTTAGAAAACTCTTTATTCATATCTTGCTGCTCTGATCTAAAATTTGTATTTTGTAATTTATTTTTGAATGCTTCAATTTCAGATATAGAAGAATATGTCATCTGACAATTAGATGATCTAAAATTTTTATGTCCGTAAAAAATTTCTTCACCACTTGTAATTAGTGATAATGGTTGATTACAACATGGACATAATATTTCTTGTTTCGTCTTTTTTTCTTTTACAACTTTCGGCGGTTGAGCGGTTATTAAAGTTGGTATCTGATTTTCTTTAGGTTTTTTATTTTTTACTTCAGTACCACTCAATGATACTCCAGATAATTTGTTATCTGGAAATGTATCTTGTATCTGGAAAGGTTTAAATATAAATCTTAATCGTTTAATAGAACGTCCTTCTCTAATTTTTTCTACTCTCAAATCTTTAAAAATAGTACTTAAAGATTTAATTGCAGGTGAAATTATTTTTTGTGTTATTTTACGCATATCGTAAGAATCTGGAATATCTAATATATGTCTTAAATAGTCTACTTCAATTATATATATACCCGTTTTTTTAAATTGTTGTAATTGTCTATATAAATTTTTAGTATACTTAGATTGTAACTCTGTATATTCCTTTAATTGCATAACTGTAAAATTTTGAGTTAACTCATTAATCATATAAGCAAATTTTGGATTGACAGATATCGTAACTTGTTTTGTTATAATATTTCCTTCGAATTTATCAAACAATATAAAACCACCAAAAGTAGTATCAGTTTCATAATATGCAGCTACTCTAATTAATTTCTGATAAGTTTCTTTTATTATACTGATTAATTCACTTTCATCAATTACTGTAATATTACTAATTCTTTTCAAATCATTAAAAGACAAAGTTAACTCATTTAATCCATGATCTTTCATAATAGCGCAAATTGCAAAGAATACATTAGATTCTCTTGCGTTTAAACCTTTTAATGTTATTTGATTTAGATCGTTATGATATTTTAATAACATTGTACTATTTTTTCGTTGCATTATTGCCTCCTGGGCTTATATTCATATGTATAAAATTACAATATAGAAAAATCTAAATCTTATTAATTAACTTGTACCAAGTATACCTTACTATATGTGCCTTAGTCAAATTAGCACGGGTACTTAATTGAGTTTTGAGTATTAATTTTTAATATTTTATCAAAAAAAAGGTACATAAAAATTGTAAATGTACCCATTTTTTGATATACAGCAAAATCATCATTTTGACCAGATATTATCTGTATTCATTTATTTTAAGTACCCTTTTTTTGTAAATGAAAAATTGCAATTTTTTAACAGGGGTACACAGCTAAAAAAACATATATTATATAGCTTTATAACTGTGGATAACTTTTTTTATTGCCCTTTATTTAGAATTTTCCTGTGGATAACTTCAAAAAATAGGTACAATACTTTCAAAAAATAGGTACAATAATCTCAAAAAAAGGATACAATAATCTCAAAAAAAGGGTACATATACACCCCAAGAACCTAGTATTCATGTGACTTATTAAACCTCTAAAAATAAGAAAAAAGATTGAAAAAATAATTAGAAAAAAAAAGAGTTTTTTCTGATTGTTTCTTTTCTGATAGTTTTTCTGAATTCAATTTAGATTCTAAATAATATTTCATATTATTTTAGAATAACAATAGATTTTTAATTGTCATTCATTAAATTATAGATTATGATATAGAAAGGTAATTTAATTACCTTGTTTTATTTTTCATTTTTATAAAAGGGAGGTATTTTCTTTGACAGATTTTAAAGAAAAAGGTACAGCCTTAGATCCATTCCTGAAAGGTAGAGAAGAACATTTCTCATATGTCGAGCGTATCTTAGATAGTGCAAACACATTTAAGAAAATTGCTGTTGGTGCTACTTTAGTAGCGTTAGTATCATCGATATCAGCAGGTTATTTAGCAACTAGAAGCGAATATATTCCATTTATTATTCGTGCAGACAAAGTTACAGGATATACAGATGCTGTAGGTCCCGTTACACAACAAGAATATAAGCCCACAGAGGCAGAAACGAAATACTTTTTAACAGACTTTATTAAAAAAGTTCGTACAGTACCACTTGATCCAGTTGTATATCAAAAAAATTGGAAAGATGCTCAAATATTCTTAACAGAAGGAGCCGCTAAAAAACTAAATGCTATTAGTGAATCACAAGGTCATTTTAGTAAACTTGGTTCATCTACGGTAGAACCTACTGTACTTGGTATTACCCGCTTGTCTAATTCAGATAATACATACCAAATCCGTTGGCAAGAAGTAGATTATGGTATTAATAGTGGACAAGGTACACAACAAAACTATATTGGTACATTTACTATTAAATCTGGTGAATTAGGAACTGAAGCAGATTTATATAAAAATCCACTTGGAATTAAGATTACTGATATTTCATTTAGTCTTGAAAATGCAGCACAAAACACTGAACCTGCTAAAAAAGCTAATACAGCGCAACAAAATCAAAAGGCAGGTGATAAATAATGAAATCCAAATTATCTCATAAATTATGTATTGCTATGTCATTATTAACAATATGTATAAGTGGAAATTCATTTGCTGCGATTGAACCTGGTTATATTACCCCTCATGATAGTAATTTATCAGGATCTAACGTTGTTTATACATATAATCAAAATAATCAATTCAAAGTTCGTGGTAAATTAGGTTATCTAACAGACCTAACACTTGGGCGCAATGAAAAATTAACTAGTATTGTTGCAGGAAACACAAATGATTGGAATGTATCAACTGCTATAGTCGATCAAACACCTCATGTTTATTTAAAACCTATTGTTAAAGAAGCTAAAACTACAAATTTAATTGTCAATACGAATAAACGATCATATCGTTTTATTGTTAGACTAGATGAATTTTATGATGATGTAGTATCTTTTAATAATTTAACTCCAATCGTAGAACAAAATACTATTGAGCAAAATAGTACTCAAAAAGATATTAACAGTACAGTAAAACAAATTAATCGTGATTATAAGTATGAAAAAGCACAAAATGTGCGGAAAACTTTAATTCCAAATAGTATTTGGGATGATGGTATTAAAACATATATTGAAGTTCCTACAACTAATATTAGAAATTTACCTGTAGTATACTCTGTTGATAAAAAAGGTAAATTATCAATGGTAAATAGTCGATTACAAGGTCATTATATTGTCATTGATACTGTCTTAGCTCGTTTACAAATTCGATTTAAAACTGATTCCTATTTAACTGTTGTAAATAATAAAGAAGCAGGTGTAAAACCTGTTACACTAAAAGAATTAAATCAAACTCTTAATCAAAGTAATATAGGCCTTTCTGTTTCAAATGATGAAAAAAGTATGCCTATTAAATCAGTAAATACAGAACAGGAAAAGAGTGATAAAAAAAGTAAATCAATTAAAGAACAAAGTAATCAGGGGTTAGAACAATCTAATAAACCTCGAATTATTATTACTCGTGATAGTGATAATAATTCTGTAAGCAATGTTACTAGCATTGCTACAACAAATTCTGAACATTCAATTGATTGGATTCCTTTAAAAGATAGAATGGTCAATCTTCAAAAAGGAGGTACTAAATAATGGATATTAGAAATTTGTTTAATAAGGTATTAGGTAAAAAAGAACCTGATGAATTTACTAAATTTGATTCTGAAACAGAATCTGAATTTGGTGATTATCCCCGTAATGAACATAAACCCGATGAGGAACAATTTGATAATACAGAACACATAGAAGATGATGATATAGAAGCAGCTACGTTTTCTAATGATGATGCTAAACCTCCTGTTAAGGGATTTAAAAAAGGTGCCATATATGGTGCTATTGGACTTATAGCCTTTGGTTCAGCAGCAGCTATGGTGATGCATAATATGGATAATAGTAATAAGTCTAATTCTAATCAATCTAGTTCTTCACTAGGTGTTGGTAGCACTGGTAATGGTTCTGTAGCAGGCCCTGATTTAGGATTTGATTCATATGCTTCAATGGGGCAATATGATCATGAGAAAAAAATAGATGCAGCAACTAAAAATAAATCAGGAGCACATAACTCTAATGCTAATATAGGTACACAATCTGTCCCACAAGCAAGCGGTAATAATAGTGTTAGACAAGTTCCGAATCGTGTAAGTACAAGTTCTTATAATGCATCTTCTCCAGTTTCTGATGGTGGTTCTATTAATCATCAATCATCTGGTAATACAAGTAGTGGTTCTATTACAAGTCGTAACAATCCATATGCAAGTGCTATTGCCTTTGCTCTAAATGGCAGTAATGCTATTACAGATACTAATAATAGTGGCGGTAGTTCTGATTCTGAATCCAGTACTTCAATAAATACGCCTGATTATAGTAGCTATACAACAGATGATCGTGTATTACTAACAGGGACGTTAGTTCCTGTGACACTTATAACGGGTATTGATTCTTCACTTAATGGATCTGTTACAGCACAAGTTCGTGAGGATGTATATGATTCTATTACAGGCTCTTCTATTCTTATCCCTGCTGGCTCTCGTTTAATTGGCGAATATGATGGTAGTGGAATGAATGCAGGTCGTGTATCTATTAAATTTACTCGTATTATGTTCCCTGATGGAAATAGTGTTGCTTTAAACAATTCATTAGGTGTTGATGCCATGGGCTTTGGCGGTGTAAAAGATTTATATTCAGAACATACTGGTAAAGCTGTTGGTGCATCTTTTATTACTAGCCTATTAGCAGGTATTGCAGGTTCTGCTAGTGATGGTAGCGGAACTGATAATCGTTCATCTGGTCAAGAAGCAATTAATCATGCAATTTCTAATATGTTAAATACTGGCAATGAAATCGTTAAGAAAAAATTAGAAGTTGGCGCAACAGCTATTATTCGGCCAGGATTTGAATTTAATGTAATGTTAAATTCTGATTTAGCTCTTGATCCATATTATGGTGAATAATTATGATTAGGGTTTTACTAGCTTTAATTACATTATGTATAGCTTTAGCTTGTTCTACTCAATTATTAGCCGCTTATGTTCATTATGATCCACTAATAGGTCCACCTATATTTACTATTGGTAAAACGCCTTATTATTGGTTTTTCAAATATTTAGTTTGGATTGCTTTATTTGGAAAATATGTTCCTTCGTTGGTTATAAAGTCTGCATTACCTTTATTAGTTTGGCTTGTTGCTATGATTGGTGTTAGCTTTGTTAATATGAAAAAACCAGTAAAAGATTATCATGGTAATGCATCTTATGCTGAATTTTCAGACATTAAGAAAATGGGATTTTTCCCTAAATCTGGTGTGATTTGTGGAATTCAAGAAACTGGATTACTTCGTAAAGAAACACTGATTAATATATTAGGAACATTGATTTCACCTCAAAAAATTAATTCATGGCTAATGACATGGGGAAAAAAACTCGGTTTATACAAATATAAGTATATTAAGCATGATGACAAGCATCATATGATTGTCTTGGCACCAACTCGTTCTGGTAAAGGCGTTGGTTTAATTGTTCCAACACTATTAGGGGAATGGAAAGGCTCTTGTATTGTAACCGATATTAAAGGTGAAAACTGGGGAATAACCGCAGGCTATCGTCAAAAAGTAATGGGTCAAAAGGTTATAAAATTTGAACCTACTGCATCCGATGGAACATCGGCACGATTTAATCCGTTTAATGAAGTAAGATTTGGTACAAAATATGAAATTAGTGACATTCAGAACGTCGCAGGGATTATTGTTGACCCTGAAGGTAAAGGCGATTTGGATCACTGGAAATTATCTGCTCGTAACTTGCTTGTAGGATTGATATGTCATATGCACTATGCACATATTATTAATCCTACAGAAAATGCACCTCTAACGTTGAATCAATTGGCTAGTACGTTAAAAAATTCATTAGTACCAGATCCAGATAACCCTGGAAACTATAAAGCATTAGGTTTTTTTGAATCCGTTGAATCGTTAACTCAATATAAACATTGGCCAGAAGAAGGGATGCCAATGGAAACGATTGATGCTGATCGTAATAGTAAAACCTATGGGGAACGCAAAATGATTACTGTCAATACAGAACATATGCGTACTTTATATCCAGAAGCTACTAATCTAACTGTTCCAGGTCTTAATACAACGCACCCTATTGCGTTTGAATCGTTTATTGATATTGCTTCAAAAGCGGAAAATGAACGGGCTTCCGTTGTTTCTACCGCTAATGCCTTATTAACTTTATATTCTGATCCTGTTCTTGCTATGAATACATATGAAAGTGATTTTACATTGTATGACATTATGAATTACAAGGATCCTGTTACGTTATATCTAATTACTCCGCCTTCTGATATTAAACGTATTCAACCATTATTCCGTTTACTTGTAGAAATGATTGTTCGCCATAACACTCGAGATATGAAATTTGAAGATGGTAAACAAGTTGATACCTTTAAGCATAGGTGTTTATTGTTACTAGACGAATTTCCTGCACTGGGGCGTATGGATACCTTTGAAGAACAGCTAGCCTATATTGCGGGGTATGGATTAAAAGCGTTTATGATTTGCCAAGGTTTACCACAGTTACAAAAAATTTATACGAAAGAAAATTCTATTGTAACTAACTGTCATATTCAGATTTTTTATGCTCCAAATGATACGGTTACAGCAGATGAAATTGAGAAGCAACTTGGTAAATATACTGAAGAAGTCGAAACATGGTCTAAACAACCTGGATTCTTTCAAGGTAAATCCCATAGTAATAGTTACATTGCGAAAAGTTTAATGACGGCTGACGAATCAAAACGCATGGGTGACAAAGAATTGATTTTTATGACTGGCGAAAAGCCTATTTTAACGGAAAAAGTAAAGTATTATATGGATTCGTATTTTAGTTCTCGTGTTATGAATGCACCTGTTAAATCAGATGTTATTCCAAAATTAAAATCTTCTAATGGGCAAAAACAACAAAAAACACAGGAACCTAAAAAATCCTCTAATATGATAGATGATATTATAATTGAAAAAATAATTTAGGTGATAATATGGCTAAAAAAAGTGCGTTATTTACAGCGCTGAAAAAATCTATTGATGCAAAAAAAAGATTAGAAAAACATGATAATGCATTATTAAAGCATGAAAAAGAAATTGAACGGCTTAAAAGTTTGATTTTAAAAGACCGTTTAGTAGCTGAAGCTACAGGGGCAAATGAAATGTTTTCAGAATTTGGATTTGAGAGTGTTGAAATTCGTCTTGGGGCTTTGTTATACGCTGATGAGTATGTAAAGTCATCTAGTGATGAAAATATGGCTTTAGATGAGTTGTATACGAAAGGAAAAGCATACTTAGAGGCTCTGGCTACTGAACCTTCTGAAGATATTGATTCTTCAGTAATTGGTGAATAAGATGTCTGAAACAAATACACAAGAAGCTATTAATAAAAAAGTTAATAGTATGCTTGAATTTTCTTTTGGTCAATTATGGCCTATATTGCAAAAAGACACAATTGGGGAAGTGTATATTAACGAAGATGGCTATGTTTTTGTTAATGATTTAACTAAAGGAAAACAAAAAACTGATATTTATTTATCTCCTTCTGAGTCTAAAGTTCTTATTGAAGCAGTAGCAGGTGCTGTTAATGAAGTTATTAATAATGATCGTCCTCATTTGGGATGTGAATTATATTCATTAAATGCTCGTTTTCAAGCACAATTGCCACCATTAGTTAGAAATCCAACATTTATGATTCGTAAAAAAGCTTCTACCATATTCTCATTTGAAGAATATGTTCAAAATGGTTTTATTACAAAAGAATGCGCAGATTATTTAATTAATGCTGTAAAAGAACATAAAAATATATTAGTAACAGGTGGTACTGGTACAGGGAAAACTACATTTCTTAATACATTATTAAAATGTGTTGAATTATATACTCCATATGATAGAACGGTTATCTTAGAGGATTTAAGCGAATTACAATCAAATATTAATGATTGTTTGCGTATGCAAACTCGAGTAGATGCTGATCCTAATAAAAGTGTAACGATGCAAACATTAATTTGGCTATCTATGCGTAATTCTCCAAATCGAATTATTGTTGGTGAAGTGCGTGATGGTTCTGCTTATGACTTATTAAAGGGTTGGAATACTGGGCATCCAGGTGGATTTGGTACAACTCATGCTAATGGAGCTTTAGAAGGATTAGACCGATTAGAATCATTAATTTATGAAAATCCTACAGCAAAAGGGAACTTTAGACAATTACTAGGTCAAGCAGTAAATGTGATTGTTGATATTGGACGTATTGATATACCTAATGGACCTTCTAAACGATTTATTCGTGACATTATTGAGGTGAATGGGTTTAACCGTCATACAGAATCATATGATACAAGTATTATTTATCATAAGGAAGGAAGTGATATATGATGAGCTGTCATGAATATACTCATAAAGATATTAAAAATCCGTTTGAGCTTTATGAGCCAGATGCTGACGATTCAATCATAGATACAAACATTTCTAATACATCTGAACAGGATAAAGAAACAATTGAGATTTTAAAAATGGACAAACCTGTTAAAGATATGACAAAGGAAGAAAAATTCAAATACTATGCGGAAAAACGTGTGAATATAATTTTAAAAGAATTAGCAGGATTAAGTGATATGGCATCTACTTATGCAGGTGTATATAACAAAACTATGGTAGATAGTATGATTATTACTATTTCCTCTGCTACTAATTCGACTAAGGAAATCTTTCAAAAACGGGCCCATGTATTACCAACATTTTCATTTGATTAATTTAACGATTAATAGGAAAGGATTTTTTATGAATACTAAAAATTTAAAACAGCAAGCTAAACGGGTTTCTACTATGGTAGGTACACAAATGATAGTAGCAGCTACTACAATGCAATCTTTTGCTTATAGTACAGAAGGAACTACAGGAATCGGTGGTCATGCTTGGCCTTGGACAAAATTTTTACAATCCTTGATGCAAGAACTTACAGGACCATTACCTATGATTTTAGGTATTATGGGGATTGTTGGCGCAGCTATTGCTTTATTCTCAGGTAATGGTGGTGATGGTACTCGTAAATTTATTTTGTTGATTTTCGTTATTTCTATTGCTTTAGCAGCTCCTTCTTTAATGGATATGCTTTCTTTGGGAGCAACTGGATCAGGTTTTGTAATTCCATAATATTATTTGAATATAAGCCTATAAGGCAGTTAGGTGTAGTGAATGAAAAAGCTATTAAGCATTATATTCCTTTCCTGTTCTCCGTTTATAGCCTTTGCGAGTAATGGCGGAGCTGCTTCGCTCCCTATATATGATCTAATATTATTGCCACTCTCACTAGAATTTTCAGGACCATTACCATTAGTTCTTGGTACTATAGGTCTTTCTGTTGCAGCCATTACTTTTTTAAGTGGTTGTCATCATCAAGAAGGGGCTAGACGTTTTTTTGGAATCATATTTGGTGTAGGAACCGCCCTTGCGGCTCCTACAGCTATAGAAATGATTACTGGGTTTTTAATCCCCTAAGGAGGCAGGATGGTCGAACGTGATTATAGAACAGGTGAAGCCCCTTTATTTAGGGCTTTATATGTTCGTCAAACTTGGGGTGGTGTACCTCGAAATTTGTTTCTTATCAATGTATTAACGTGCGTATTTGCTGTTATTATTTTGGGAACATGGTTTATTGGTGTTGTTGGGATAGCCATCCATTTTTTATTTAGATACTTTACATCACAAGATGCTGATTTTTTTGATGTATTTACACATTATTTACGGTCTAAAAACTATTATAGATCCGAATAAGAATATCATAGAAAGGTGTTTATTATATGGGATTAAAGTCTAATTTTCGCTTTCATAAAAAAAATTTTGTGAAAAGTGATCCAAAATTAAGCGAATATATCTCTTGGTTACGAATTGATGAATCAGGTATTGTTTATAATAAAGATGATTCAATGCAATTAACTTTTAAATTTCGTGGGCCTGACCTTGACTCTTCTACTATTGAAGAATTGCAGTCATACCATGCAGCTATTAACAATATTATTAAGAGTGCTTCTACTGGATATGTTTTCTATATGGAAAATCAACGTCATGCATCAGAAGTTTATGATAAAGCTGATTTTCAATCACCACTTACAAAAGTTATAGAAACAGAACGTGAGAAATTCTTCAATAGTGGTAAACAATTTGAAAATGATTATTTTTTTACAATTTTATATCATCCAAATTTCAATATGACAAAGAAATTTTTATCTTTCTTTGAATCGAAAGAAGAAACTACAAAGAAGCAAAATCAATATTGGAAAGAAATTGCTAAAGCAACAAGTGACTTCATTGAAGAAACAAATAAGATGCTTGATATGTTTAATGACATATTTCTTGATGTTAAGGTGTTATCACCAGATGAAACATTAGAATACTTGCATAGTACTGTATCTGATCATCGTCAAGCAATTAAAAATATTCCAACCATGTATTTATCCTCTTATTTATTAGATTCGCCTTTAGTTGGTGGTTTTGAACCTAAACTTGGTGATAAGCATATGAGAGTTATTTCCGTTACAAGTTTTCCTCCGATTACGCATCCAGGTTTTTTTGATATTTTAAATCGTTTAGGGTTTGAATATCGTTGGTCTAGTCGTTATCATGCATTGTCTAAAATGGATGCTATGCAAGTATTAAAAGATATTGAAGATAACTTTAGACAACAAGCTAAAACCATTTTACAATATGCTATTGAAGCGATCCGTAATAAAGAAACTAATCAAGTTAACGAGTCTATGTTGAATTATGCAGAAGAAGCTAAAATAGCTCAACAATTATTAGAAACAGATGCTGTGGGGTATGGTTATTATACAATGACACTTGTTGTTCTTGATAAAGACCCTGAAATGGCTGATAAAAAAGCAGCGTTTGCATTAAAAGAAATTAGGCAAGAGGGTTTTACTGCTCAACTTGAAACAACTAATGCAATAGATGCCTATTTTGGTTCAATTCCAGGTATGTGGGAATATAATGTTCGTAAATACCTTATGGCATCCCTAAATTTCTCTCACCTTGCCCCGACCTCCGCAGTGTGGTCAGGAGAGAAAAAGAATAGCCATTTAAAGGGGCCTGTATTGCTTCATACGGTGACAACTGGTAGTACTCCTTTCCGTTTGTCTTTACACGTTGGTGACGTTGGACATACGTTTGTTGTAGGGCCTACAGGGTCTGGTAAATCTGTACTTCTTAATATGATTGAAACACATTTTACTAAGTACCCTGGTGCTCGTGTATTTATTTTTGATGTTGGTTCTTCCTCTAGGGCTGTCACAAAAGCTATGGGTGGTAACTTCTATAACATTATGGGGGACGATAATCCATTAGCCTTTCAACCGCTTTCACGGATTGATGAGGATATTGAATTTATTTGGGCTAATGATTGGATCATTAATTACCTCACAATGGAAAATGTACCGATTGATCCAATTGTAAAAACTACAATTCATGAAGCCTTAAAATCGCTTCGTGAAATGGAACCTTCGTTACGTACACTCACATCCTTCCAACGCCTGGTTCAAAACCATGCCATTCGTCAAGCCTTAGCACCTTTGTGTGAAGGTGGTACCTATGGTGGCCTTTTTGATAACAGCACCGATAAATTTGGTGAAGGTAATTGGCAGGTGTTTGAAATGGATGAGGTAATGAAAATGCCCAATATTGTACCTAGCGTACTTGATTTTTTATTCCATAGAATTGAAGGTCAATTACGTGAAGATGGGGCGCCTGGCCTCATTATATTGGACGAATGTTGGTTATTCTTTGCAAATCCTATCTTCCAAAGTAAAATTCGGAAGTACTTTAAAGATTTGCGTAAAAAGAATACATCTATCATTTTTGCAACGCAAAATTTATCAGATATTTCGGCTAGTCCTGAACTTGCTAATACAGTTCGTGAAAACTGTCCTACGCAAATTTATTTGCCTAATCCTAAAGCAACTGCTGAAGGGATTAAACAGCAATATATCAATTTCGGTTTAAATAGCCGTCAAATTGAATTGTTGTCTGAATTGACACAAAAAAGAGAATACTATGTATCCTCAATTAAAGGCAATCGTGTATTTGACCTTGCGTTACAACCATTAGAGGCTGCATTTGTAACGGCCACATCTAAAGAAGATCAATTAAAAATTCAAGCGTTAGAAAAAAATCATCTATCTAAAGATGAATTTATTCTAGCTTGGCTTGATTATAAAGATATGCCTGAAGAAAAGGCTAAATATCAGTCACTCATAGAACCAGAAAGGAGTTATCATGTTGGATAATGGAAAAATAAAATCTATTCTTCCTCGTTCAAAGAAATGGTTTGTTATTATGTTAATTCCTGGTGCTTTTGTATTGACTACATATTCTGTTTATGCAGCATATCCTGTTTTTGATGCGCAAAATGTAGCTAAAACTATAAAGGTTATTGAAAATACAGCGAAACAGATTGAAAAATTAAATGAACAAGTTAATCTTGCAAAAAAACATTTATCTATTGTAACACAATCAATGAAAGATATTTCTGATAATGCTAAAAAAGTATTATCAGCAGTTGATGGTACTCGAAATGCTGTAGATGGTGTTATAAAGAATACGCAATCTTCGTTTAAAGGATTATTAAGTCCTATAAAGGATATTCAAAATGTAGCCAAAGAAACAGAAGAAAAATGGAATAAAACATTTATGTCATTAGCTGATCTAAACCCTAAAAATCTTACTTATAGCACTTTACAAGGTTCTAATTCATATATTAATGCACAGGTGCAACAAAATAATAAAGAAGCTGTAACAGAAACTCAGGCCATTATGGCTGGTTTAGCCCAAGCTGAAGATGAATTAAAGCAACTTCGTGAACAGGCTCGACATACTGAAGGACAACGTGACTTAGCTAAAATCAATGCCGAAATTAATGCTGTGACAGCTAGAATTGAAGGATTTAATAGTAAACTTACTGCTATTCAAGTTACTAATCAAAATATGGAATCACAAGCTAAGCAACAACAAGATGCTAATAGGGCTGAATACAACTTTGCAGCTGCAAAGAGATTTAGTGAATCTGTTGTCAATATGAAGGGCTCTATGGATGATCTCCCTAATGGCTATGAATCCAGATCTCAATTAATGAAATCTGCATGGAAATAGGAGGGCTTACATGGATGGTGTTCAATTTGCATTTTTAAACCAGTTACTAGATACGTTTAGAACTGCATCGGTAACAGGAATGGTTAATTTAAAGCCTGCTGCGTTAGGTTTAGTAGCCGTTCTTGGTATTTTAGATATAACTGCTATGTGGGGCCTTTATTTTGGCGAAATGCGGGTAAGAGAAATAATAGGTAAAGTGATTAAAATTGGTTTTTTTGTTATTTTAATCATGAATTGGGGGCCCTTTACTACAGCAGTAGAAGATACATTTGTTAAAGTTGGCCAAATAGCTTCAGCTCATCAAACGGGAACAAAGCCTTCTTCTATTATGGTAGAAGGTACAAAGAAGATGTATAGACTTTGGAATAATGCGATATATGATATTCCAATGGCTGATGGAGAAACTTCAAATTCAGGTGTTCCTTATTATGATTCTGATGGAAATCTTAATAAAGATGCTGAACAAATGGCAGCTGATAGCAAAGAAAAAAGTTCTAATCCATTTTCTGGATTAGGTGAAGCTATGGCCGCTATTCCTGGTAGAATTATTAAAATTATACTTGCTCTTGCCATATTTATTGCCTTTGCTTTTATTGCATTAAATGTTCTCCTTTGTTTTATTGAGTTTTATCTTACAACGGCTTTATCTATTATCTTATTGCCGTTTGGTGTAAATAGTCATACGTCATTTATTAGTCAGAAATCGTTAGGTGCTGTTGTTAACTTTGGTGTTAAGTTAATGATCATGATATTCCTTCTTGGTCTTATGTCCACGATGATTAATAAAATGGATACAATTACAAGTGATGATTATGGAAAGTTGTTTGAATCTGTATTACAAGCATGTATGTATGCTTTCTTAATTTGGAAATTACCTAGTCTTATTTCTGGTATGCTAAGCGGTACACCATCTATGGGTGCATCGGCTGCAGGAGTAGCACAATCTGCTGCTACTGCTGTAGGCGCAGGCGCTACAACTGCTAGATTCATGGGGGCAGGTGGTGCATCTGCATTTAGAGGCATGGTTAATGCATCTCGAATTGGTGGTGATGCTATTCGTGCAGGTGGTGTAGCTGCAGCAAATTCCAATACTGTTAGAGGCGCTATTTATAATTCAATGAGAGGAGCAGCTAATCATTTAGGTACTGTTACTAAAGGAACTTATCGACATCAAATTAATGCAGCTAAGAATTCATTCTTAAATGCAGTAGCTCGTGAAAATACAGCTTCTACTATATCTAGAAAATTGTCCAATATTAAAGGATATAAGCGTTCATAAGGTGATGGTTTATGAATAATATATATATTACGTTACAACGTATCATCATGGGTGTTTTTATAACGCTCATGGTGATATTCAATTACAATACATCTTATGCAATTACGGCTAATAATCACGTTGATATTGGGACTAGTAAAGAATTAGCTTATGATTATGTTGCAAAATATACTAATGAAGATCCACATTATATTGTTGATCGGATTTGGGAAGAAGCAGATCGATATGGAATTTACGATAAAACAGCTTTACTTGCCTTATTTGAAACAGAATCTAGTTGGATTACTCAACCAGCGGGTGATGGATTAGGATATGGTTTAGGTCAATTAAGTTATGAATATTGGTCAGATTATGATTTAAACGCACAAAATGATATTTATGATGTAACTAAAAATATACATGGTTCTGTTTATTACTATGCTAAAATGCTTGAAGCTGCTAATGGTGACCCTGCTGTTGCTTATACAGGATATAATGGAGGGGCAGGTAATATGGGTGATTTTAGTATCCCTGCAATTGTGGAACATATGAATAATTACATTGCTATTTATAACCGTTTAAAAACAGGTGATCCTGGGGTAGGTTATCAAGCAGGTGTTCCTTCTATTATTAATTATTTTAGTATGAATAATGCACTTAATAGACCTTTAGGCTTAGATTTTTCGTATATTTATAAAATGGGTTCTTCTATTAGAACGATTGTTGATTCTATTGTAGATGGTTGTGTAGTCGCTATTAAAAGTTTGATTCAAATATCATTACCTTTATTAGCAGTACTTGCTATCATTGATTTTTCTATGTTTTCATGGCGTGGGCCTACAATTACAGGTCAACTTGATTCAGCATTTTGGACTGGTATGGCTCAACGAATTGTTAAATATGGTTTTTTAGCAATTTTAATTGAAAGTTGGCAATTTATTGTCAATAAAGTATTTATTGGTACCGCAAAATGGTCATATGCTACGTTTTCACCAGATACCGCTACTGCTATTGGTGACATAACTGCACCAGATCAACAATTACAACATTTTATTTCATTTCTAAATCCTTCTATGACATGGTTAGGAAAAGTAACTGCATTAGATATGATTAATCATATGGGTTTATTCTTATTGAATTTGTTTGCTACCTATATGGGATTATTTTTAATTATTTTATTAATTTTCTCAATCCTAGTTGTATATTTAGAATTTTATTTGTCGGCTATATTCACTGTATTTAGCATATCATTTGCAGGATTAAAGCCCACCAGTTTTATTCCAGAAGGTATGATGAGTCATTTAATTACAGGAACTATCCGATTAATGTGTATAGGTCTTATCTTCTCAATCATGAAAAAGACTATGGTTCTATATACATATGATCCTACTGATATATTTGGTATATTAGGAGCATTATTATTCGTTATAGTTATTGTAGTTATAGGTGTTTTATTACCTAATAGGATTGCTGATGGTCTACAAGTATCAGCTAAATTATAAAAAGGAGGCCCTTTTGTGAAATGGTTATTTGATTTAAAACCGAAACGTTCTATAAAGGATTGGAAACGAAGAGATAAAATCTTTTTTGTTGCTATTGTTCTCCTCATTACATTTAATATTTGCATTGGCTCTGGGCTTATTCATAGTCCATTTTATGTGAATATAACGTCATCAGCGCCTATGGGTGTATATATGATTTCAAATGATCAAGAATTAAAACCTAATGTATTTGTTATGGTCAAAGAAAATCATAGATTAGAACAATTTTATGGTTCGAAACGTCCTCCGCAATTACTATTGAAACATATTGCAGGAATGCCTGGCGATATAATGACAGTTACTGATTCTGATGTTCGAATTAATACAGAGTCATATCCAACATTATCGTATACATCTAATGGTATGCCGTTACAACATTTACCAAATGGTATATATACACTATCTAGTGATGAATATTTTGTAGCGAATATTCCAATTCGTAGCTATGATAGTCGTTATTTTGGCCCTGTTAAAAGAGATGAGATTCAATCTGTAGTTACACCAGTTTGGTTATTTGGAGAAGGGGTGGTTGAATTTGTTAATCAATGGGAAAATGCGAAAAATAGCTAAAGTAATGGTATATACTACATTGATTTTCTCTTTTTTAAATATTGTTCAAATACCTGAAGCATCCGCTAGATTTCATTTTAGAGGGGGCAATGTACATGACTCATCAAGATATAAGCAAATGATTGAATGGGTAAAAAAAGAACAAGAAAAACTTGAACAAATTAAAGCTAGGTTACAACATAGCATTGATACTGTTAAACAAGCTCAACAAGCGATACAAAGTGTTAAATCTTCTATCGATCATGTAATAAAAAATGTTAATACATTACGTTCTAATGTTAATTCTGTAATGAAAATGTCTAATGGTCTAATTCACTTAGACTTAAATAATCCAGAAAAAGGATGGGAAGAAGTTCAATATTCACCACAAGATATTCATTATGAATACGATTATATTAAAAAGAAAGTAGATAATAATCATATTGTGGGTAAAGCTAATTTAGAATCTCAAAAAATTGCAATAGGATTATCTTCAATTGCAGATTCGAATAATTCTATAATTGAATCTCTAAGAAAATTAGGTAACAATACAAACGGGTTACTAGATATTCAAGAGGTTGATAATGAAATGGATATAGTTACTACTGATACTGTATTACAAAATGCAAAAACTAGAGCAAATGCAATTAATAAAGATTTACAAGAAAAAATCATTCAATATGAAAATGAATTAGCTGCAAACAAAAGAAGAGCTAAAGATTTTCAAGTAACTTCTGATCCTGAACAACGTACTGAAAAAGAAAAAACAGATTTAAAGCGAATGGATGTAGATTCTAAACCAGGTAGAGGCTTTGTAGAGTTTTAATTTATTGATATTTATATAAAGTATTGATATAATATATATAGATGATGAGGTCGTAGAGCACGCCTCGTAAAATAAAAAAAGCTCAATCGATGATGAGGTCGTAGAGCACGCCTCGTAAAATAAAAAAAGCTCAATCGATGAAATAGCCCTCTTCATTATGAAGAGGGCTATTATTATTATAGGAGAAATAATGAAATATATTTATCTAGACAATAATTTTTATAATCGTCATCCACAAATTAATTATCCTGAGATTCTTCAAAAAAAAGATCGTCCTTACGTGCAAATTGCTATATCAGTTAATAATCAATTATGGGCAATTCCATTACGTTCTAATATTAATCATAATTATGTATTTTGGTCAGATAAGAAAAATAAATGTGGAATTGATTTTACTAAGGCAGTACCAATAGAACATAAAGATATAAATGCTAATAGGCATCCAAGTATTCGACAAAATGAGTTTAATGCTTTAAAAGGGAAAGAACATAGTATAATTAAAAGTTTTAAGGGGTTTATAAAGAAATATAATCATTCTAAGCAGCATCCTAATCTCCCTGAAAGTAAAGTTATATTAAGATATAGTACTCTACAATATTTTGAAAACTATTTGCTACCTCAAAAAAAAGTACAATTAAATATTGTTAGAAATAAAAATGGATATAGTCTTTAGTATAATAAGGATTTTATTGAAGAAAATTTATAAAGTCTTTATTTCTATATGGTATTCTAATAAGCGGATGTATTCCATCTGGTCTTACTATGACAAAAATTAAAGATTATGATTTAATTACCGTAGATGAACATAGGATTCAAACTACTATTGATGTGTATTTTCAATGGAAAACCCTAGACATAATGTTATCTACATTAAGTACTAGAGGTATTAATTTTCCTAGTGAAATTAGTGAAAATATCGTTTGTTATACCTGTGGTTATTTTCTTAATAAGGGCAGTTCTGGTGATGCTATTGATCCCAATGGGAATCGAATTATTGAGATTAAAGGCAGTAGTTCTACTGGGCCATCATCATTTAGTCCTAGTGAACGATTTGACGAATTAGTTTTCGTTAAATTAAATAAACAAAATGATACCCTGTTAATTTATTTAACAGGTATTAATAATGTTTCCCTTGGAAGTATTTATGTGAATGCAACGGAAACCGTGCTAGAACAGCAACTAGCAGGCCGACGGCCTCGATTTAATATTGAAGATAAAATTATTAAACCATTCAATATTCAACCATCGTTTTTATTTGATTTAAGAAAACGAACTTTTACTCCATTATAACCGTGGAAAGGATTGGAATACATCCATTCTTTTCCACGGTTATATTTGCGGCGTGCTGCTTTTTTATTTAATTTATTATATAATGAACTAAGTAATTTATTCATTAGGCAAGAAAGGATGTTATATATGTATTCTGTTGCTTCTTTCTTTGCAGGTGTTGGTGGTATAGATTTAGGATTTGAACTAACAAAACAAGCTCGCACCATCTATGCAAATGAAATAGATCCATACCCTATACAAACGTTTGAAGCTAACTTTCCTATCAAAGTAGATCAAAGAGATATATGTGATGTTAAGGCTTCAGAAGTCCCTAGTATAGATATTATTTTAGGTGGATTCCCTTGTCAGGCTTTTTCTATTGCAGGTTATAGAAAAGGTTTTGAGGATGAAAAAGGTCGAGGAACTCTCTTTTTTGAGATACTTAGAATTATTAAAGCTAAAAAACCAAAGGCTATTCTACTTGAAAATGTAAAAAACTTAGTTAGTCATGATAATGGAAATACCTTTAGAGTAATTTTAGAAGCTCTAAAGGATGCAGGATACCATGTTAGATATGCTGTACTTAACGCTATGGAATATGGCAATATTCCTCAAAATAGAGAACGTATTTATATTGTGGGCTTTAAAAGTAAAAAAGTATTTGAAAAATTCACATTCCCTGAACCAATTCCTTTAAAAAAGACGATTCATGATGTGATTGATTTTATCAATCCTGTTGATGAGAAATACTTGTACACTAAAGGAAAATACAAAGGCGATATATACGATAAACTCGTAGCAGCAATGGATGATTCTAATGCTGTATATCAATGGCGTAGGAAATATGTCCGTAAAAATATGAGTGGTGTTGTGCCGACGTTGACGGCTAATCAAGGAGAAGGTGGACATAATGTATGTCTTGTAAAAACAAGACAAGGGATACGAAAAATGACGCCTAAAGAATGTTTTAATACACAAGGATTCCCTGAATCTTTTGTTTTACCTAATATTGCTGATGGTCGTTTATATAAACAAGCTGGCAATAGTGTTTGTGTATCTGTTGTTAAACGTATCGCTGAACAAATATTAGTGGCAATGAAATAATTAAAACCAAAGAGGTTTCTACCTCTTTGGTTTCCTTCTTGACAAATTATAGTTTATCATTAATAATACGAGTATAAATATATATAAACGATATATTGACTTGCGGGAACAGGTTAATATTGATAATAAGAACACTATTAGATTCATGGAGTTATTCTATCGCTAGATGAATCTAGCGATTTTTTTGTATCTATTAGGAGTGCTAGTATGCGAAAACTTTTATTGCTATTAGGGATTATTTGTATATTTGTATTAAGTGGTTGTGGTAAATCTGATGGCATTGAAGGTACTTGGATTCCTAAAATCCATTCAGATAATATGAGAATTGAAAGCATACAATTTACTAAACAAAATGATTTTTCATATAAAGGGGTTGTTACTTATAGTGATGGTAAACAAGTAACTTCCACTTTTAAATATGATAAACAATATAATGAAGTTGGTGAAGAGCCTGCTGATGCATTAAAAAAAGAAAAGGAATTTAAAATTCATGGCCGTGTATTCATGCAATTTAATGAAAAATACACAGAAGCAACTTTTAATAATGATTCAAGACCAGAAAATATTTTTGTAAAAAAATAAAAAGAACAAGTCCTATGGAGTTGGCGGGAACCTTCTTCATAGGGCGATATTAGTAAGAACACTACTAATCCGCTTTTACTTGTTCTATGGAGGTTAGTATACCATACATAGGATGTTTTAAGCTAGTGATTACAATAGTGTAGTCACTAGCTTTTTGTTTTATATAACAATTTGTAATTTATCATGAAAGTTTGTAATTTATCATCAAAGTTCATTTATAGCTAATTTATAAATGCTTTATAATTATAGAGAAATTTATAGAGTGTTCATAAGTTAACTAAAAGAGAGGGATTTTATGAAAGATAGCAGCGTAAAGTTTGATCATCAATTTTGTGAAAGATTAAATCAAGAATATCGCAAACTACATAATAATAATTATGCTATGCTTGGTGATTTAAAATATTTTTTTTACTTTACACCGCAAAATTTTGAGCTATATGAGATTTTATCGACTATTAGTAATAAAAGTTATATGAAAATGTGGAAAAACACTTCAGAACTCAAAATAGAAGATATTTTAATAGAATTATGGAAAGCTATGAACTCATATGGATTTATATATAGGCGTTTGAGAAAAAAGCAGTTAACAAAAGCATTAGATTTATATCGGTAGATTTATAAGTATAGGCTGTATTACAATATAATAAGAGAACACGTCGTTAATATTAGACGGAACCAAGGTAGTAGGGAAATACTTGTAAAACTCCACCTTGATTGCTCACAAGTAAAAATTGGGCAGTAGCTAGGAACATAAGCCATTCTGATAAGAGTCTTTAATCCCTGGTAGATTCTGCTACAAGGGCGATGACGGCCAAAACGGTCTGGATGGATGTTCTGATGCTTACGGGCATGGAGATCTAGTGGAGTACTTGGGCAGGACTGAGAAACAATGAAACTAGATGGTGGAAACGCCAGGAGTCAGGGATTGATAGCAATGCGACGGCGACACGGTGCCTGTTATTAGCCCTCTCTCTTCCTACAGTTGTATTTTATAATAATCATTTTATAGTGATAATACATCTGTAGGGAGGGAGTTTTCTGCTCTGGCTCTACAATACCTGTTAACATAGCGAATTTATATAATCAAGCAAAAACACTCGGCTAAACACCTCGTGTTTTTATAAAATAGAGGAATTGATAATGCATAAAAATTATGGAGCAGCAGTTGCTAAAGGATCTCATAGAATTATTTTTGGAACTATTAGAAAAGAAAATACAGAGATATTACAGGAAAAAACTAAAAGAATAATTCCTGTATTTGGAGAAACTTTTGTATCTGCTAAAGGTTATTCATTATCACCTTCTTCAAGTAGAAAATTACTTGCTAATATGCGTATTAACTTACGTCGACAAACAGAAAAATTAGCAACTCAATTAAACATAGAATATATTTTTGAACGACCAGAAGAAAAAATATTATTACAAAAGCCTAAGTTTGGCTCGAAACAACGTCGAAAAAACGAAAAAATAAATTCAAGATCATAAGCGTAAAAATTCGTTTTATATAGCTGTCTTTTCAATTGTTATATAGTATAATGTAATTATATTTTTATGATTTTGATAAATATGAACTTACTACATAAAAAGATTGTTGTTGATTAAGTCAACAACAATCTTAAATGTGTTTAAAGTATTTGAATATAAGCCCAAGAGGCATTTTTAATAATATTTTTTTTTGCTTTTAAACTTTCTTGTAGTTACTAATAATATACTATATATACGAATTCTTAATTGTAGAAATAAGTACATTAATAAGAACATATTTATTTAAGTCATAATATTATTTTTTAGTTAGTTTGAAAGGAGATAAGAATTTTGCCAAGTAATCAATTCCAGGTTGCATTGGAAATGAGTAAATTAATTTTTAAAGTACGATTAAGACAACTGATGGATCGTGATGGAATTCTACAACGTGAATTAGCTGATGTAGTTCATGTTTCACCAGTTCTTATTAGTAAATATGTTAGTGGAAAAACTTTTCCTAGATATAATAAATTATTAATGATAGCTACTTATTTCCAAATTCCATTAGATGTTTTAGTTGGTCAGGATGAATTAAGCCAATTGTATTTAAGAGCACCAACAAATAACTCTAATGAACTAAAGTTTATTAAATCTAACTTATTGACACAATTTGTTGAAAAATATAACATTGATCCTATTTTAGCAATTAATCATTGTAAAAATGAGTTCTATTAAAGTCAAAAATGAATTTGAAGAATATAAACCCATGAGGAAATAAATACATATGCTTTTATTAATCTTTTTATTAATGCTTATAATTTTTACAGCTATTGTCATTAGTAGAAATCGTTTTGAATCAACTACTAATACTAAAAAAACATTATTTAAGATTGTAATTCTTTTAGCCGTATGCTTTATAGCATTATCATCCATTTTTTTATTAGGAATTATTGTTAGTGAACTAGATCCAAGTACGCAAGGATTTATAGTTACAGTTCTTACTGCTATTAATTTCTTTTTAATTGTAATGCAAATTGCTAAACGGTAAATATATTTTTTAGTTATTCAATGTCTATAAATCTCATTTTTTATTAGTAATTGAGTTTAATTTATGCAGATAGAATATAAACCCGTGAGGTAATAAATGAATAAGGTTTCTATTACTAAAGTATTTAAATACCGCTGTTTTGAACCAGTTGAAGGATTATCCCTATTTGATGAAGCTCTTGATAATCGTCATATGTTGTGGAATAAATTGGTTGAAATTGATAGGGACTTTAGAGAAAAAAGCTCTAAAATTATTACGCCTATTCAAAGTGATTATCAAGTTTTGGATCAAGAAATTAAAAATTTACAAGATGCTGTTAAAGCTATTAAGTGTAAAACTAGATCAACTGCAAAGGAAGAAACACGTACCATTCAGGATACAATTAAAGAACTAAAAGTGAAACGTAAAGAAGCATATCAAGAATTCAAACGGTTAAAACATGAAGCAATTGAACGTGAAAAACCACTCCTTGATTGTCTTAATAATGAACGTAAAGAAAAAGTTAAACAATTGCGTTCTAAAAGTGGGTTACATGGCTTTAATTTTGATGATGTAACTCATAATATATATGAAGTTGCTCGTGTTAAAGCGATGAAACAAGGTACTTTATTACGTTTTAAACGATATTCAAAAAATGGAAAGATTGCTGTTAGACCCTATTCAAATTCTCCTTTATATGGTTCTGATATTCATAGAGTTAACACAATCTTTTATATAGATCCAGTAAATCAAGAACTATATAATAGCCCTATTAGAGGCGTTAGAAAAAAAGCTAGTGTAACTCAATGTCATATTCGTATTGGTTCTGCTGTTAAAGGAAAACCTATTTTTGTTACATTACCAATGGTATATCATCGTCCTTTACCTATGGATGGGAAAATTAATGCTATTAATATTAAACGTCATTACATTGATCAAAAACCTATTTATGAATGCTTTATTACCGTAACATATTTGATAGAAGCGCCTGCTGTTAATCCTAACTCCTGTGTGGCCGTTGATTTAGGGTGGAGAATGACTAAGGATGGATTACGTGCTGCCTATGCAACTGACAAGGATCATAAGGCAATTGAATGTATCGTAACACAACGTCAATTAAATGAGTTTGATACTATTCGTGGATTATCATCTACTCGTCAAAAACACTTTAATGATTGTATTCATGTCATAAAGGCCTGGATAGCTAATAAAAATTTACCTGATTGGCTAATTGATGCAGTAGCCTATATAGATAAATGGAAATCATACACGCATATATTTAAATTATATAATGCTTTTTTACAACATGAAAAAAGTGGAAATCAAGAAATTATATCTTATTTAGAAGCCTATATAGAAAGAGAAAATCACTTGCGAATCTGGCAATCTAATTTACAAGATCAAGCTATTGCTAAAAGAAACTATGAATATCAAAATTTTGCAGCTAGATTGGCTAATATGTATGATGTATTAGTATTAGAAAAGCTATCTATCACTGATATTGTTAAATATCAAAAAGCAATTATTGGTAGTCAGCAATCTACAGCGTTAGATCGTAACCGTACTATTGTAGCTCCCTATGAGTTGAAAACAATTTTAATCAATGCATTTACAAGCAGGGGTAAACAATTTGTTGAGGTGAATGCAAGTTATTCTACTAAAGTTTGTCATCATTGTGGTGCATTAGAAGAAGTGCATCAATCCTCTATTATGCATACTTGTACACAATGTCATACTGTTTGGGATCAAGATTATAATGCGTGTATTAATCTTCTTGCACTATATGATAATAAGGTAGGTGCTTATTAACCTATATAAAACTTTATATTAAGTTTAGTGTTAATCCTTTGAGCATTCCAATTATGTTATCTAGTATTGCCCTTATCATTTATTTGATCGTTAATTTTGTACTATAACCCTATATTTGGGGTTTAAGTAGTAGTGAGTTTAGCACATCTCTAAAACAGGTATCAACCGCAGAAATTAACAAGAAAAGTTTAAGTAGTAGTGAGTTTAGCACATCTCTAAAACTGCAATAAAGATTGGCAAAAAAATTCTTATGTTTAAGTAGTAGTGAGTTTAGCACATTTCTAAAACTACACCATACGTACTGCATGCGAATGCCTAGTTTAACTAGTAGTGAGTTTAGCACATCTCTAAAACTAAATATTTTGAGTGGATATTATATTTTCTGTTTAAGTAGTAATGAGTTTAGCACATCTCTATCACTGCCACTGTTATTTTTATTAATTTAAAATATGAATATTTGATTATAATATAATTATTGCGGAAGGTACCTCCCTCCCATGTAGATAGAATATAACCCTTTTGAGGTATAATTTCATATATATCTTTAGGAATATTCTATCTGCATATTTGTATATGCAGATTTTTTTTGTAATGGATTAGAAAGGATTATTAGATGAATGTATGTAAATTATTGGGAATGCTAGCTGTAGCATTATTAGTATCAACTAGTCAATGTGCTGCTATGACAGCTACAGAGATTGTGTATGATACTGTTGGGAACAATGATATAGCCAATGCTATTTTGTATTATTGTGAACAAATGGGAGTTGATCCATTACTTGTAACAGCTACATTTGAACAAGAAAGTAGTTTTAATCAAAATGCAATTTCTAATGCAGGTGCTGTAGGAATCGCTCAATTAATGCCAGATACAGCAGCGATGTATGGATTAAATCCATATAATAAATATGAAAATATTGAAGCTGGTATTCGTTATTTAGCTGATAATCTAAAACGTTATAGTGGTTCTGACTGGCAAGCTACTTATGCGCTTGCAGCATATAATGCAGGCCCTGGTTCTGTTGATGCATATGGTGGTGTTCCACCTTATGGAGAAACTATTGATTATGTAAATGCTATTTCTGATAGGTATAGTCAATTATTAAGCTTAGAAAATTAATTAATAAAATAATTTATTGTATAAAATATTAATGTGATAATATTTTTAACTATTAATATAATATAGGTGATGAATATAAGCCCTTGGAGGCCACAATGAATTTAGAACAATTAGGAAAAAAAGCCCGTCCTATTTGGAATAAACATGGACGGAAAATAGCTGCTATTACTGTTGGATTAGTTGTAGCTATCGGACTATACAATTATTATGATAATCACGTTATTAAGCAAAGCCCTGAATACATGATTGAACAGTTAAATACGGCCATTCAAAATGGCGATAGAGATACCGTATATAAATATGTCAATCTGTATAACTTAATTGATGAAACGGCTAAAACGACTTCTCTATTAAATGTTAAAGTTGAAGATTGGGCTAATGGTGCTGATGCGTTATCAGATAGTATCAATCGTGAACAAATGGTAGCCGATGTAGCAGAAAATATTCTTAGTAATATTAAAGATAATCACAAAATTATGTATACCGGTGATGCAAAAAATATTATAACTAAAGGAATTCAAATGCTTGGTATTAATGATTTGGAATTTGAGTCCCTTCATTTAACAAAAGAAAAATCAGATACTCCTATTTTAGATTTAACTGTTCATGATACAAACAAAAAAGATGTAAAATATGTAATTCATATTCGTCTAAAAAAAGTAGAACATAGATGGATGCTTGATCAACTTATTGCAGCAGATACGGTAATTAAAACCCGTTTAGTGGATTATAAGCAAAATTTAACTGAAGAAAACAGAAATACAACTACTCTATTTAATAAGTTAATTAGAATTGGTAATCCAACTGTATCAATTCAAGATTTACCTAAACCAGAGTTAACGCCTAAAGAACTATTTAATCTATCTAAAGAGGAAAAGGAAAATTTGTTTAAGTTAAAATCTAAACTTAAAATAGATGCACCAATCTCATTAGATCCTAAAGTAGATTCTGCAAAATTGATTATAACTTTTACTGATAAAAATACAGGAACTATCATCAAAGAGCTACCAATTGACATTGCTAAAGGCTCTACTACTATTTCTTATGATAAAGATGTGAATTACACTGATAAGGCACAAGAGTTATTAGCGGATGCAATTAAGAATAATCGTGTATTAGTATCTATTACTATTCAATCTGTTACCACAATAGATGGTACTAAAACGTTAAAACAATAAAAATATAAATTGTTTTATTATTTTAATTATTAATGTATTAAGGAGGAAGTATGATGCCAGAAAGAAAAACAATTCAATTAATTAATGAGGATACAGGAGAATTAGTCAATTCACCTGATAAGCTATTCATTTCTGAAAGTTTATTAGATGGTATTTCACCAGATGATTTTGAAATGGATGTGGAGGATGAAGAATATGGCGTTGAGTAAACAAATTACATCTGGAATTGATAAAATTGAAGCGAAACGTCAAGAAGTAATTGATTATATTTTAACGGAAATTAATAATGGTAATCTTCATGTCTTTAATAACCCTAACCATCCATCTTTATTTGAACAATACAATTTTAAAACCGATAAAACATATAGTGGGATGAATCGGTTTATATTAGCCGTTTCAGCTAGTATGGAAGGATATAAAGATCCTCGTTGGTTAACTTTTAAGCAAGCAAAAGAGTTAGGGTATTCTGTAAAAAAAGGTACTCATGGTACAACGTTAGAATATTGGGAACGCATTCCTGTAAAAATGGATAAACTTGATAAGGATGGCAATCCAGTTCTCGATGAAAATGGTAAACCTGTTCAGATTACTAGAACTAAAGAAGATGGAACCCCAGTTATGCGTTGGATGGGTAAACCATTTACTGTTTTTAATGGTGAACAGATTAATGGTATTCCACCTTATGAACGCCAACCTATGACAGAAGAACAACGTATCAAAGAATTAGAATCTATTCTTAATCATAGTGAAGCTCCTATTCATTATGATAGTTTAGAGGCTAATTATTACCAAAGAAAAACAGATACGATTCATTTACGGCCGAAAGATGACTTTAAATCTATGGATCAACTCTATGCAACGGCACTACATGAAATAGCTCATAGCACACAACATCCTAGTCGTTTGAATCGTCAATATATGGAAGCTTCTAACCCACTAGAAGAATTACAAAATTATGCTAGAGAAGAAATCGTTGCTGAATTTACAGCGGCTATGTTAAATGCTAAATATAATCTACCGTATTCAGAACGAATGGGAAAAGATAATTCTACATCGTATATTGAAGGATGGCAGCAAGTATTTAATGAAAGCCCATTAGAGCTTATTGAAGCCTTAAAAAAAGCAGAACAAGCTGCTACATATATTGAAAATAATATGCTCGTTCTTGAACAAGAACAAACAGAGCAACTAGAACAATCTCCTTCTATAAATCAATACTCTTTAGATGATTTAGAAGTTCATTTTGATTGGGCTGAAGGAATGGTTGCTGATAAGGATGGTAAAAGTTATACACGTATTGGTGTACTACCATCTAAATTATCTGACTTAGGCACAGATACTGGTAATTACTATTCTGATAATTTGATTTTAAAAGGAAAAGCGGCTCAACAATTTTTAACTGATGCAGCTCGTCAAGATTATTTTTACTCTGGACTTGGATATGCTAAATGTTCATTTACTATCAAGGTTAAAGACTTTGAATTTGGTGATCGATTCGACTTAGGGGATAGTTATATTAAAAGTGCTAATTTAAACGGTAAAAAAGAAGTTGGTGGTATTGAATACTTTAATAATTATCTAGTGAAAGATTATGATTTAGACCCTCATATATTAGAAAGTTTAATAGAACAAGAGCAACAATTGATTGCTGAAGGCAAATTACCTTCTATTGTTAATTGCCCTAATGGACAAATTATTACTAATGATATGAACCAGGATAATCTTATTTCCTCTTCAAAAGAGCAAAGTACAGTGAAATTCGATAAAAACTTTGCTATTAGCATACGACATAAAGAAGGCTTAATATGCCATAATACTAATATGATTGTTATTGGTGGTGGTACATCCTTTGATTATCTATTGCAGGATACGCCAGAAAAAATGCTTGGCCCAGATGATGCCTATAGAGAATATGGTGGTCATTTTTACGCTTTAGATCATGATCCTGAAAGTCCTAACTTATATAAAGGCGATTATGCCATTCAGTTAATGAATGATATTGTTTTAGAAGATATGACTGTTCATTTAGTAAATGCGAATAGAAACATTACAATTGCAGATGGAACTGGCTTCGATTCACAAAATCCATCTAATGTACGTAGTTGTTTAGGTGTATACGATAAATTAGGTATTAATTTCCATATTATTGATAAAAATGGTGAATTTCATACCTTTGAAAGTCGTATTGATTTAGGTGATTTAGATACTATTTCTAAAACGCCAATGCTTGACGTTTTAAAATCAATGGAAAAATGGACTAGTGTTAAATTAGAAGGATTGTCTGATGATGTTCATGCTATGGTTGAAGAACTAGAAGATAGACTGAAACGTAACGAATTACCCTCCCCTTCTGTTCAAACTAATCCTAAAATTTATACAGAAAAACTACAGGCACTTTATAATTCGCATTCTAACCCTGAAAAATATGCAGAAGCATTAAAGCCTGTTAAAGAAATGTTGAATGTAACACAAACTAAGGACTTATCTCAAAAACCTAAAGTTGGTTTATCTATTTCTAAACCTAAAGGAAAATCTGGCTTAGAACGTTAATATTTTATTGTTAAAATTATTTATTGTATAACATCTAAAAATATTTATTATTTTATATATTAATTGTTTGAATATAAACCCAGTGAGGATATAAATGAATACACTTTATATTGCAGAAAAGCCTAGTTTAGCTACTGCTATTGCTAAATATTTAGGTGGATTTACTAAAAGTAAAACAGCGTTTGAAAAAGGTGATACTAAAGTTACTTGGTGTTATGGCCATGTATTTGCAACGGTTGAACCTGAAGAATATGATCCTAAATATCATAGATGGACTGTTTCAGATTTACCTATTATTCCGTCAAATTGGATATTAAAACCACGTGCAGATGCTAAGGAACAGGTTAAAGCTATTAAAGAAATGTTGCAGTGGGCTGATGTTGTAATTCATGCAGGCGACCCTGATCGTGAAGGTCAACTACTCGTTGATGAAGTCTTAGAATATTACGATTATAAAGGAACAGTTAAACGAATTCTTATTAATGCTACCGATGATACCTCTCTTAAACGTGCGTTTGATTCGATTTTGGAAAATAGTCAATTTAAAAACTTATCAGAAGCAGGTCTAGGCCGTTCTAAAATGGATTGGCTATTAGGAATGTCTGGTACACGTTTATATACGCTCCGTTATCAACATTTAGGCGGTAAAGGTAAATTAAATGTAGGTCGTGTACAAACACCTACATTAGCTCTTGTTGTAAATCGTGAACATGAAATTATAAATTTTAAAGAACAAAAATTCTTTGATATTCATGCGACTATTTCTGTAGATAATGAACAATTTAAAGGAAAATTAGTTCATGAAGGTTATATTGTAGAACAATCAGAAGCAGAAGCCCTTATGAGCGCTTGTAAAGAAGCAGGAACGGCTACCATTAAAGAATGGGCCGTTAATGATAAAAAAGAGGCCCCTCCCCTTCCATATTCACTGGATTCTTTACAAGGATACATGAATAAAAAAGCAGGATGGTCGCCAAAGAAAACACTTGATGTTACTCAAAAATTATATGAAATGAAATATGTGTCTTACCCTCGTTCTGATTGTAACTATTTGCCTATGGGCCAATATAGTGATGCACATGATATTTTGGATGCTATTTCCCGTGGTTCTACGTTACCTAGTGATTTTTCTAGTCATGCTAATACGTCGTTACAATCTAAATGTTTCAATGATAAGAAAATTACAGCCCATCATGCTATTATTCCTACTCGTGAAGCTCCGTCTGGATTAGATACCGATCAACAACTTTTATATGATGAAATTGCTTTACGATATATTTTGCAATGGTATCCTGCTATGGAATTTACTGAAACAAAGTATGTATTTTCTGTTGCAAGCGAAGATTTTAGTGGCCGTAGTGTATTTATTCGTGATAAGGGCTTTAAAGCCCTTATAGGCTCAAATAAAGAGGATGAAGATACAAATGATGTATCCGTTGCCCAAAAGGCCGTAACAGCTACTACAGGCGATTCTGTTCCTGTATCTGATGTTGATTATAAAGAAGGTGTAACAAAACCACCTAAACGATTTACAGAAGGTACATTGCTAACCGCCATGGCCAATATTCATCGCTTTGTTTCTGATCCTGAATTTAAGGAAAAACTAAAAGAAATTAAAGGGATTGGTACTCCTGCTACTCGTTCAACGATTATTGCAGGGTTAATAGATAATGGATTTCTTTCTTTAGATGGTAAATCTCTCCGTCCTACTGCATTAGGTGAAGAGTTAGTTAAAAATATTCCTAGTATTATTACAGCACCTGATATGACGGCTAAAATGGAACTTTCCTTAATGGATGTAGAAAAAGGAACTACCTCTCTAAATGCAGTAATGTCTGAATATGAATCATTCCTTAAAGGATTGGTAGAGGCAGAAACAACAATTTTTGCTCAACCACCAAAAATTGAAGGTGTTGAATGCCCTGTCTGTCATGAAGGTGTACTTATTTTAAAAAAAGGTAGCAAAGGCCCATTCTGGGGATGTAGTGCTTATGCTCAAAATGGATGTAAAGCTATTTTCTCTGATGCGAATGGAAAACCTGCTATTTATGAATGTCCTGATTGTCATAAAGGATTTTTAAAACAACGAAAAGGAAGTAAAGGTACTTTTTGGGGATGTAGTAATTATCCTGATTGTAAATGCACAAAAGAAGATGCTAAAGGCAAACCTAAATTATAAAGCGACTAATAATTAAAATACTTAATTAATAAATATATTAATATTTTTATTGATTTACTTTTTTAAATAATTGCATAGGAGATATAAATGTCCTCATTAATTGAAAAACAACAAGATTTTAAAGGTTCTATTAATGAAGTACCTTTTGACCGTGAAGAGGTATTTGATGCAACGGCTTCTATTGTCAATGCGATTGAACATAGATGGCCTATCACCTGTTCAAAAGAAACCATAGAGGCGATTAAAGGATATGTTGAAGGCCATGAGGCCTTACATCCATCTTTCTCGTTCAAAAAATTTGAACGAGAAAATATAAATCGTATTGCATATACGACTGAACCTAAAGAGGTATGGCTTAGTTATGAACGGTCTGATTACCTTAAAGAAGCAGGTACAACATTACCCTTAGCACTAACTGCATCTCTTACTAAAGATCAAGAAGCTGTTCAAGATTTTGAACAGGCAATGGATGCCTGGGAAAAAGAAAAAGAGCTTAAAGGTGAACAAAAGAAAGAAGAATATAAAGAACTTACAGAAGAAGAAGCATTAAAATTAGTCGCTTCTAATGGTACTGAATTATTGTATTTGCCTGATAAATATCGTAATAACGAAAAAATTGTATCGGTAGCAATCTCTAACGATGAAGATGCTTTCCGTTATGCAGGTATGTCTGCTCGTGATAATGACCGTTTAGCTAGACAAGCTATTAATGCTGATCCAGATAATGTTAAGTATCTAGGACAAACGCTACGTAATGACCCTGATTTATATCAAATGGCCATTGAACGTGATAATGACCTTATTAAAGATATTCCTGTAGCCATGCAGCATAATGCAACAATTGAAAAGATTATTGCTAAAGATAATCGACGTCAGTTTGGTCTTACTATAAAAAAAGCCAATGAAGGAGCTGAATTGACACGATGAGATGTAAAAAACAGTCAAAAAAAAGAAACAATAACCCTATTCCGATTGTAACTACAACGGCTATGAAACAGAGGCAAAATCATAAGCATACAAAAAAAATTGGTGATGTAATAGTAACAATACCATGCTTCGGAAAAAGTCGTTCTCGTTCTCGTTAGGTGATTCTATGAAGTGGGTTAATCATAGAATTATTACTACCTCTATTGCATTTCTCCTAACACAAAATATTCCTTTTGTGTTAGGAGCATATGCAGGGAGTACGTTACCTGATCGGCTAGAAGCTCATAAAGAACGGTCTAGTCTAACCTATTACAATCATAGACAAGTGACACACTGGTTTATTCCTTATATGATTACTTTTATATTTCTCGCCATACTAGGCTTAGTTATCAATCCTTTATCTGAAATATCCTTATTATTATTAAAGACTATCCTTGGTGGGATATTTGGTTGTATTGCTCATATTGCTGAAGATGCAGTTACAGGAACTGTTCCTGGTTTAACACTTCACTCTAGATTTGGTAAAACACTATTTAAAACGGGCGATAATAAAGAATATGCGATATCCGCTATTTGTATTTTAATTACAATCATTGCTTTTATTATTATTGGTATTTCTTATCCTTTACAATGGTTATTTTAATTAGGAGAAATTTTTACAATGGAAAAATTGGAATTTAAAAAAAAATCTCAACTTGTACAAGAACGTTTTCACGAATATTTAGAGAATAAATTAAAAACAGATGGTTATAGTAAAGTCGAATCTGACCTGTATTTTAAATTTGAAGAATATATTAATAGTCGATTATCTACTATTGAAACTACTATGTCGATGGTAGCTAATGGAATTGCTTTACAAAAAGATACTGGTGTTGCATTATTACGAGAAGTTCCTAATAATGAAACCTTTACAATTCTCTTTAATGGGATAGAAAAAACTGTATCCCGTGATGAATTTGTTGATTATATTGAACGTAAATCTATAGAAGCCGTTTCCTCTGGTATTCCTATACTCCCCTATGAATATAGTTATTTATTTAAACAAGCTCCCTCTTTAAATCGTGTAATGAAATCTAGTGGTGAATATCCTGTTAAATTAGTAGCAATGATGTTACAAAAAAACGCCAATTCTAATGCTCCTGAATTAGTATGCTTATTCTCTACTATTACGAATGATATATTCTCTTATCGTTTTAGAAAAAATAATAAATACGATATGTTTACTCCAAATTACAATTCCACATTTGAAGTTAAAGATAAAGCTAATATTGGTAAATGCTTTATGTTACGAGTAGCGCCTAGCCGCAACTCTGGTCTCCTTAGAATCATTGATATGATTCCAATAGCATCTAATGATGAGCCTATAGAACGTCATAGTGCTATGGAAGAAACTATGACACGGGTTTACTAATATGAGGCCACGTTCTCCTGAAGTAATTAAAAATTTACAAGAATTAGATCCTTCTAAATGGCTTGATAGCCCTTATTTACGTCAAGCTGATGAAGAATCATTACTGACGTTATTACAACGTAAACCAGAAGGATTTAAAACGCTTTTAAATAGCTCTTATTCATTCATACGAGATATTGTATTACGTCGTGATATTTTAATTACTATACTTAAAATTAGGCCTCATTATATTAAATTAATACCTGTTAAACACTTATCAGAACGGTTATTTAGTATCGTCAATCAGGCCATTGAAAAGGATACTGACGAATTAAGTAAAAAGTTATTAATTGATGCCTTAGATGTGGCCAAACAAGAACTGTCAGATTATAAGGATGCTCAAACTATGGAAATAAAAGAAAATACATCCCCTTCCTCTTCAACTCAACAAGATATTAAAACGCCATCAGATACAGGCGATGAAACACTACCTGATACTCCCACTTCTCCGTCTGATGAATTAGAGAAGCCTAAGGAGGTATCTACTGAACCTAAAGTAAATGAAGAGTCGACTGAAAAACCTAAAGAACCTATTGTTGAAATAGAAACCGAAAAAGAATCTATTTCAAATAAGGAAAATAATAATAACGATATAGATAACCCATCTCTTGATCCTATTATTCAAAAAGTTTTTATGGATGCTTCATTAGGTGATTTTACTAAGTCATTAGAACAAAAGATTATTGCTATTGTTACTGATAATAACGTAAAAACCAATCAAGAAATTAAAGAGTTGGTTACACAACATATTACGCAATTATCTAACAACCTAACAGCTCAACAACAAACATTAGAGTTACTTCAACAAACACTCAATGAACCTAGCAAAGCTTTAATTAATCGCTTTAGTGAAGAAAGTGAAAAAGTATCTATTCGTATTA